>Ga0210378_10000126_pt1 | contig 34406 bp, 26 predicted proteins | sample PLM1_60_b1redo_FD_155465 | JGI IMG/M metagenome (GOLD analysis project Ga0210378, IMG submission 155465) | Groundwater sediment microbial communities from an aquifer in East River, Colorado, USA - PLM1_60_b1 redo | ecosystem: Environmental > Terrestrial > Soil > Riparian zone | place: USA: East... | reverse complement strand
GGTGGAGACCCCGGACGGCCACGGACGGCTCAAGCTGACGAAGTTTCACACCCCGTCGGGCCGGGGCGGCGACCGGCACGCGCCGGCGAACACCCCGGGCATCCGCCATGTCGCATTCGCAGTCGACGATATCGACGCCGTCGTCGCTAGCTTGCGAGCCCGCGGCGCGGAGCTCGTTGGCGAGGTGGAGCGCTACGAAGACAGTTATCGGATCTGCTACGTCTGCGGCCCGGAGGGGATCATCGTCGAGCTGGCGGAGCAGATCGGCTGAGGGCTCCGGCCGGCCGCCAACCGCCTCGCCAGCGTCAGTGGTCGTCCCGGGGCAGGATCCCCCTTGCGGGCTCACTCGCTGTTACCCGCGCGTCGAGCGTGCGTGGGCCAGGCGGTAGGAGTGGGTGCCGGTTTCGATGATGGTGCCGTGGTAGGTGAGGCGGTCCACGATGGCGGCGCACAGGCGGGGGTCGGTGAAGGTGTCGGTCCAGCCATCTGGGGCTGGGACATGTTTGTGGTGGAGGATCCTGGCTGCTGCCTGCGGCCTTCGTCGTTGGGTGCGCTCTTTGATCTTTGAGGTGTGAGCCCCGTATGTTAGGCGCCACCTTGATCTGTCAACTGTGAGGAAGGTGTGCCGGTGGCGGGGTCACGACTGCGCGTGCTGGAGGGCGGGGCTGTCCCGCAGGAGCCGGTCACCACCGACCCCTGGGAGTTCCAGGCCCAGTGCGTGGAGGCGTTCGTGGCCTCCTGGCACGCGCGCGGGTTCAGCCCGGTGACCATCGACAACGACACCGGCCTGCTGGAGCGGACGCTGTCGGCCCTGGGACGCCCGGCCTGGGAGGTGACCCCTGAGGACATCGACCGGGTCGTGGGGGAGCTGGCGGTGGCGGGGCGGGCGAGGTCCACCCGGCGGGAGTATGTGCAGATCTTCAAGGGCTTCCACCGGTTCCTGCAGGCCCGCAAGGCCGCCGAGATCCAGGCCACCTTCGGGGTGCGCCTGGTCTGCCCGGTGGACGAGTTCAACGCCTCCCGCCATGTCGGCGACGACTCCCCGGCCCTGCTGCCACCGCCGACCCCGGAGCGTGTGGCGGCGTTCTTCGGCTTCCTCAAGGCCCGGATCGCCACCGCCCGCAAGTACGCACCCGCGGCCCGCGACTATGCGCTGTTTCGGACTCTGTATCACGCCGGCCTGCGCTCGGAGGAGGCCGCGCTGCTGGACCAGGCGGACGTGCACTTTGGCCGGGGACCGTTCGGCAAGCTGCACGTGCGCTTCGGGCAAGGGCGCCCGCACCTCCGGACCCCGGCCCCGCTGGGTGCCGATGCTGGACGGGCTGGACCTGGTGTTGCGCTGGTTCCTCGAGGATGTGCGCGGCAAGTTCCCCGACTCGGGCGTGCTGTTTGCCGATGAGTCCGGCGGCAGCCTGCATCCCGGCACGATCCGTAACCGGCTGCGGTATCTGATGGAGCTGGAGGCCGGTCTGGCCGCTGAGCGGTTCAGCCCGCACAGCCTGCGGCGGGCGTGCGCCACCCACAACTACGAACGCGGCGTGGACTTGGTGGCCATCCAGCAGCTGCTCGGGCACTGGACGGTCAGCTCCACGATGCGGTATGTCCGGCCGTCGGCGACCTTCATCGAGGACGCCTATCGCCGCGCGGTCGCCCACACGCTGGGGGAGCTGACCGGGACCGGGGAGGACGGGACGGCATGAGGATCGGGTGGCGGCTTCGGATGGCGGCAGCCCAGCGTGAGGTGTGGACCGGCGCGCAGTTGCGGCGGCTGCTGGCCGAGCGGGCCGGACTGGAGCTGTCGGCGGCGTCGGTGTCGGCGCTTTTGACCAAGCAGCCCGCCCAGGTGAAGCTGTCCACCCTGGCGGCGTTGTGCACCGTGCTGGAGTGCACCCCCAACGACCTGTTCGAGGTCGACACCGCCCCCATTCAGCGGCCTGCCCCGCCACCCAGGGCCGTGTCCGACCCGCCGAAGCCGGCCTCGGCGCGCGGCCGGTCGATGCCACCGGTGTGACCCGGCGAGCACAACGGGCGGGTCGGGATGGGCAAGCGGCAGCGCGGCTGCGTGGACTGCGGCGCGCCGGTCGGCTATCGCGACCGGCGGCACTGCTGCCGCTGCTGGCGCCGACGGGCCGAGCACGCCGCCAAGGCGGCCTGTCCGGGCTGCGGCAAGCAGCGGATCTTGCAGGACGGCACCGGCCGGTGCGTGCTGTGCTCGCGGGCCTGCACCCGTTGCGGGCATTCGGTGCGGTCAAGGTCGGCCAGCCTGTGCCGGGACTGCCGGCGCACCGCCGAGCGGCACGCCGCCCGGCAGCCCTGCCCACGCTGCGGCCGGCCCGGCTATCTCCGCCAGGGCACCGGCTGGTGTGGCAACTGCTCACGCCCACGGCAGGCCAAGCAACCACCGCGGCCCTGTACCGGGTGCGGATGGGTGCGGCGCCATGCCGGGCTCGGCTTGTGCTCGGCCTGCTGGCAGCGCCACCCCGACCGGCCCTTCGTCCAGGGCGGCAACCTCATCGCCCGGCTGGCCGCGCCGCCACCGTGGCTGGGTGACTTCGTCGCGCACCTCGCCGCCCGGCACTGCGTCGGCCGTGCTTGCACGATGCTCTCCGCGCTCGGGCGGCTGCTCGAGGACCAGCATCCCAACCAACCCCAGGCCCTGCTGGAGCGTGCCCGCCGACCAGGCCGCTCGATGGGCTCGCTCGCCCGCGCCCTGGAGGACTTCTTCACCGACCGGGGCCTGGTGATCCCGACCGACCAGGCCGAGCGGCTGGCAGCCGGGCGACGTCGGCGCCGGATCGACGCGGCACCTGCCTCGTTGCGTCCAGCGGTGGCGTCGTTTGCCGCCTGGATGCTGCGGGCGCGTGAGCGTGCGCGACGGGCCGGGACCCGCCCACGCACAGACGCCACGATCGACGCGGCCCTGGCCACCATGCGCGACCTGGCCCGGTTCCTGGCCACGGTGCGCGGCAAGCTCGACTGGGCGCTGGTCGATGTGGGCGACCTCGAGGCGTTCCTGGCCCTGTTGCCCAAGGGCCGCAAGCGGCGCCTGACGGTGCTGCGGCAGTTCTTCGGCTTCGCCCGAACCCAACGCCTGGTGTTGGTGGACCCCACCGGCGGGCTGTCCGCCGAGGCACCCGGCGGCTTCACTGGCCAGACCGTCGGCCTTGACCAGCAGCGGCGGCTGTTTCGCCGCTGGACCACCGACCTCATGGTCCACCCGCACGAGGCCCTGCTGGGGATCCTGGCGCTGCTGCACGGCGCCTCCAGCCGCGAGGTCCGGCTGCTGCAACTCGACCAGATCGACCCCGCCGCCCACACCATCCGGCTGGGGACGCGTCCGCACCCGGTGCCGCTGGACCCGGCCAGCTGGCTGGTCCTGCAGCGCTGCCTGGCCCACCGCCAGACCCTGCGCACCGACAACCCCCATGTGCTGGTCACCCGCGGCACCAAAGCCCACCGGACCCCCGCATCCAGCGCCTACCTCAGCCACCTGCTCGACCCCGCTGGCATCCCGCCGCGGATGCTGCGCAGCACGCGCCTGGTCGGCCTGGTCAACACCGTGGACGCCAAGCTGGTGGCCGCCACGTTCGGCATGGACCCCGAAGGCGTGATGATCTATCTGGCCGACCGCGTCCACGACGGGCTGCTCTCCGACCAAAGCGGAGTTCGGTGACCAGCCAGCAGCCCGGCCGGTGGATGCCGCTGCCCCTGGACGAGCTCCGCCACCTGCTGGCACCAGCACCGTTTCCGTGGTGGGTGGCCGGCGGCCACGCCCTGGACCTGTTCCTCGGCCACACCACCCGACCGCATGGCGACCTCGACGTCGAGGTGCTGCGACCGGACCAGCACGCAGCCCAGCGCCTGCTCGCCGGCCGGGACCTGCACGTCGCCGCTGGCGGCCGCCTGCGACCTTGGCGCAACGGCGAATGGCTGGCGCCTGACGACAACAGCATCTGGTGTCGGGCGGCCCCTGGCGCGCCCTGGTGCCTGCAACTACTGCTGGCCGACAGCGACAACGGCAACTGGGTGTTCCGCCGCAACCCCGCCATCGTCCAACCGTTGGAGGCCATCGGCCGACGCACCGCTGACGGCATGCCCTATCTCGCCCCAGCCGTCCAGCTGCTGTTCAAGGCCAAGAATCCCCGGCCCAAAGACATCGTCGACTTCAACGCCGTGCTGCCCGAGCTGCCCGGCGGGGATCGGGCCTGGCTGGCCAGCGCGCTGGCTGCCACCCATCCCGGCCATCCCTGGCTGGCGCAGCTGCTCGGCGAGTCGAACCTGTGAATATTCGGTGCCACCTTGCACAGGTTGGCGGGAACCTGTGCTCTTTAGAGAAGGACTGGTTGGAGGCGATCGCGATGGAGTTCTTCTCCTCCCGCTCGGTCAGGACCTGGAAGAGGAGCTCGGCGCCGCGCCGGTCGAGTTCCATGTAGCCGAGCTCGTCGATCATCAGCAGGTCGACGCGGCCGTAGCGAGCGATCGTCTTGGCCAGTTGCTTGTCGTCGGCGGCCTCGACCAGCTCGTTCACCAGTTTGGTGGCCAGGGTGTACCGGACCCGGTAGCCCCGTTCGGCGGCCGCGGTCCGCAGGGCGATGAGCAGATGGGACTTGCCGGTCCCGGAGTCCCCGATCAGGCACAGGGTTCGCCCTTGCGGATCCAGTCGCCTTTGGCGAGCTCGTGCACGGTAGCGGGGTTGATGGCCTGGTTGGCCTCGAAGTCGAAGTCGCCGAGCCACTTGTCCCGGGGGAACCCGGCGGCCTTGACCCGGCGGATCGAGGAGCGGCGGTCCCGGTCATCGACCTCGGCCAGGAGGAGCTCGGCGAGGAACCCCTGGTAGGTCAGCTGCTCCTTGGTCGCCACCGCGAGGGCCTCATCGACCAAGGCTCTGATAGTCGGCAGGCGCAGGCGTCGACAGGCTTGGTCGACCGCGGCGACGGCGGCCTCCTCGGTCAGCCCGCGTCGCCGCCGCAGGGTCGGGGTGATCGAGGTCGCCGGGGCGGTCGGGCTCAGGAGGTACTCACCTGCGTCGCGGACCCTGCCTGGTCGGTGGGTGTACGTCAGCGTGGGAGCAGCTCGTCGTAGGCGGCCACCGACGGCAGCGGCCGGGTGTCGGGTGGCAGGCCGGCGATCACCCCGGCCGGGTCGGTCAGCCGCCGCTGGGTCAGGCTGACAACTCGTTTCTCAGGCACCTGACCGTGGGCAACGCGATGACGGTCTTGGGTGGCCCCACCCCCGTCTGTGGTCGCCGCTGCTGTCGTCGTTGTCATGGCGGTGCGGCGGGCCTCGACGGCGACGACGTCGGCGGTCACCGCGCCGACGGTTAGGGCAGCGGTGATCCCGGCGATGACCTGCTCGGCGGCCACGGTCCGGTGCAGCAGGAGCACGTCGACCAGCTCTCGGGTGCCGTCCGCGTCGCCGTTGACCTTGCGTGAGGCGGCCCAGAACGCCTCGTGTGCGGGGGTGAAGACGCCGACGGCGCGAGCCTGCGCCAGGGCGGTCGACCCGGGCAAGGCACCGGGCTTGAACCGCAGCACCTCCAGATAGTGGTCCAGCACCACCCGGTGCCCGGTACGGGCGGCGACCCGCGGATGGCTGGCCACGACCGCACGGCCCTCGAACACAACCAACTACGAGGCGCGCAACGAGACCCGGGCCCGGCGGCCGATCAGGTGCGCGGGCACCGAGTACCTGACCATCCGGACCGTGATCATCGCCGAGCGGTCCACTCGCGGGTGCAGCACCAGGCGGGGGTCGAAGGCCTCGGCCGGCAGCGGCCGCAGCAGTGGTCGTTCGGCGGCGAAGTCGTCGCCGATGGTGTTGGTGTGGCCGGTGATCCGGCGCGCCTCGTCCGCGGCTTCCCACCCCTGGATGCGCTCGTTGAGATCGTCCAGGCTGTTCACTTCGGGCATCGGGGTCAGGTGGTTGCGGCGGAACCAGCCGACCGCGCCCTCGACGCCGCCCTTCTCGTGCGCCCCGTCGATGCCGGGCTGGCAGAAAAACGAGTCAACAGGTAGTGGAGCGGAACAGCACCCACCGGTCGTTCTCGTTCCGTGCCCGGCCGGGACCCTGGATGACCTTCGCGACCACGGAGGTCAGGTTGTCGTACTTGATGTGGCGGGTCGGGACGCCGCCGATCGCCTCGAACGCTTCGACGTGGCCTTCCAGGAACGCCTCCTGCGCCTGGGTCGGGTAGACCCGGTGGATGGCCTTGCCGGAATGAGCCAGCCACAGCACGAACATGTGGCACTTGGTCCTCTCCCCGTCAATGACGACCCAGACCTCGCCGAAGTCGACCTCGGCCTCCTCGCCGGGTGCGTGCTCCTGGTCGATGAACGCCTCCACCCGGCGATCGCCCTCGAGGTCGATCTGTGCGCGTCGCACCCGGACGTAGTCGCGCACCGTGGAGTACGACATGCCGTCCGCGGCGTGCTCCTCGATCAGCCGTGCCAGGATCCGGGTCGCGGTGTGGCGCTGCTTGCGAGGGCGTCCAGGTCCGAGCGCAACATGGCATCGATCGCGTCCTTGTACGGGTCCAGCCGCGGTGACGACCGGGCCGGTCTCTTCCGTGGTGGTGGCTCGGCCGCCGCCAGCGCCTGGCGCACCGTGCGCCGGTGCACACCGTGCTGGCGCGCCAGCTCCCGGATCGACAACTCCTCGACCCGGGCGTCCCGGCGAATCGCAGCGAACAGTTCCACACGTGATCCCATCCCAGCCCCACCCGTCCTCGAGAACCATCGGATGGAGCCAAGGCTCAGGTGGGGCCAGATCAAACCGTCACAACCACCCCGGCGAGTCGCACGTGGGGCCAGACCAGACCGTCACGGTGGGGCCACAGCAACCTGTCACGGTCAGGGCGGCCTGCGGCTCCGCCACCTTGAGGGCCTGTTCGAGGCTGAACCCTTCCAGCCACCACGGGCCGAGCTCGCGCATCGCCCGCCGCAGGGCGTCGCCCGCCGGCCGAGGGCACGGCGAAGGCGGCCGGGCTGCCCAGGCTCAGCCTGCACGGCCTGCGCCACAGCTACGCCAGCAACGCGCTGTGGGCCGGCGTGCCCGTGGAGGTCGTCTCCGGCCGCATCGGCCACGCTCAGGTCTCGACCACCCTCGACATCTACGTGACGATCCACGAGGCCCAGGACGCCGACGCCGCCGAGCGGGTCGCGGGGGTGTCGGAGGGCCGATTCGACCACTGCGCCTACCGGCCCTCATCACGCAGCTGGTGATGTAGAGCCTCGTGAAGATGAATACGAACACGGGTTCGGTAGGATCGCGTTCGCGGCCCCGGCCCAACCCTTAAGGCCCTTTCCCCGGAATTGTTGTTGTCGTTAGTCGGTTGGTCGGCGATACCCCAGGCTCAAAGGGGATGTTGATCCGGCGCGAGATATTCGGAATCCCGGATGGCCGAGCTTGACCGTCGTCCTGGCCACCCGACGAGACCCCAGCCACTCCGACCTCAAGTTCGTGTTCGAGCAGGTCGGTTTGGCTGACGTTGACCTGGCGACGCCGGCTGGGATGGGGCGGGGCCTCGGCGAGCAGCCTCACGAGCATCGCCCACACGCCACGACACTGTGGAGACGATCGCATCGCCGAGGGCTAGGATCTCGTTCTTTAAGGGCACGAGCGGTGTGCTGAAACTGAGCAGCGGGGTGCGGAACGACGCCGGATTAATCACCCAGTACGAGATGAGCAGCCGCCCGAAGTCATCCTCGGTGATGATCTCATCGGCCTGCTGCTGCCCGTGCACCACCCGCACGACGCCATACGCGTCGGAGTCGAGGATCTCGACCTCCCCGGCGTTGGCCGTCCCGCGGAGAGACGCCGCGAGTGACTCGGCGGCCGACCGCGGGTACCCGGCGCGGCTCGGCCCGACCGGAAGGACAGGCCAGTACACGGCAAGCGAGAGCGGCACCCCGACGCCTGACATCAGCTCCCGCGACAGGTAGAAGTCCTGCCCGTCGGCCAGCCGAGCGGTCTCCGCGGCCTTCGCCACCCGTGCCGACAGGTCCGCCCGCGCGGCCGCCAGCTCGTCGGACCGGCCGAGCCAGTTGCGGCTCATCGCTTGGGCGGACCGGCGGATCTTCTCCTCGCTGTCGAGCGCGATCCGCCACCAGGTGCCCGGCAGCACGAAGTCGATCGTCGGTTCCTCGCCACTCACATGTCCTCCTGACGCGGTCGGCCGCGAGCGCTGCCCAGAACCTTCACGCACGTCGCGCCCATGTTCTCGAAGGCCATCACGTCGGATGTGTTCATCTCCAAGCTCAGCACGGCATCCAGGGCGGCGTCGTAGGTGTAGCCGGCGAACCGCTGGTACAGCCGAGCGCCGTCGTCGGTCGGCGGATCACTGATGATGTCCTCCACCAGCACGGTGTCCCGCCCGTGGACCGACCGCCGGTCCACGGCCCTCGACAGCAGGCCAGGCGGCGGCGCGCCGGCGGACTCGCGCAAGGCGTCGGCGAGCAGGGACAGGTCAGTCTCGGGCAGCAGATGCATCCAGCCCACCGCGAGCACCCGGGTGTCGCCCATGCCGGCCGGGGTCAGCGCGAGGATCCAGCCGCGGTCCTTGGTCGCGGCGTCCTGCTCGGAGACCACCGTCGTGAACCGCTCAAGGTCCAGCCGTAGCGGCCGCTCGTCACCCGCGCACGACGACAGCATCTCCGCGACCCATTCGGCAAACCGCGCCTCGTCCGGCTTCGGCGCCTGCACCCAAGAGGCTGGCATATGCCACTCGAGATACGTGCTGGTGCTCACCATCCTCCGCTCGCCCCACTCGGGGCCGGACCCGACGAGACGAGCGAGCACTCCACCGGGGTGCCCGGCTGAGGCGCGCGGAACGCCTTCTGGACGATCGAGCTCGCGTCCAGCGTGCGGGCCTCCCCGACCGGTGCCACGTCGTGGGAGGCGATGTCGGCGCTGTAGTCGTGTGGGGTCCACAGCACCGAGGGCAGGCCGACCGCATCGGAGGCGATGCGCGCCCGGCGCTCGACCTCGACCTGCAAGATGTCCTTGGCTGCATCCTTCGCGGGGTCCGCGACCGACTTGATCAGCATCTTGCCGATCTGTGGGTGACTGTCCTTCATCGAGAAGGCGATGTAGCGCGCACCGTCACGCGGCCCCATTTCCTCGGCGAACGATGTCGGGGGACGCCGCTTCCCGAACTTCACCACTAAGAAGGCGATGGCCACCAGCGCTGCTCCGAGCGAGATCTCCCCGAGCAGACCTTGCAGCAGGGTCACGACGATTTCGATACGGTCCAGCGCTCTCGAGATGAAGAACGCGACGGCGGCGACCACCTGAAGGCCCGGAATGCAAGCGGTAACGATCTGGACCACCAGGAGCAGCTTCGACGTGATGTCGAGCGTCTCCTGAACCGCCTCGAGGACGGGCACCAAGATCCGATCCTTCCAGCCGCGGAACTTATCCGTGGCCCGGTCGTTCAGGCCGCTGGCGTTGTCGGCGTCCACGATCCGCTGCGCGGCGATCCGCGCGGCGTGGTCGAGGTCGGCCTGGGCCCCCGCGTACCTGGCTCGCGCCGAGGCGGCGACCGACTGCTGCGCCTCAAGATCGGCCTCGGCCCGACTTCTCTCGGCCTCGCGCTCCAGGCGCTCTTCCTCCGACACCAGCAGGTTGATCCCGGCCGCGGTGGCGTGCAGCTGGGCCTCGTGGAGGGCGTGCTGGGCGCGGCCGACGTCGGTGCCCGAGATCTGCCGGATCGCGGCGCGGGCCTCCTGCTGGGCGTGGTCGAGCGCCGGCGCGTAATCGGCCAGCGCCTCGCCGGCCCCCCGGTACCGGGTCGCGGCCTTGTGCATCACCGTCTTCAGCTGGCCGGCGTTCGCCCGCAGCGCGTCGACGGCGTCGCTGCGGTAGGCGAGGGAGTCGGTCAGGCGACGCAACGTCGCGGCGGCGGCATTCATCCGGTCCGCGGCCTCCTGCATGCGCCGCGCCTGGTCGGCGACCACGCCGGGATCGCCGGGCAGTGGTGACAGTCCCATTCCGTCAGTCCCCCTGGTTGAGCACTCGCGTGAGTTCGGTGTCGACGTCCTCGAACGTCGTCTGGATGGCGCGGCAGGCGTGCCAGATTGAGTCCAGCGATTGCACGATCACCTCACGGCGGTTCCGCCACCCGTCGGAGAACTCGTGGACCCGCGCCTCGAGGTGCGGGTTTCCGACGGCCTCCTGCAGGCCCGCGTCCTCATGGGAGATCGAGCTGAACGCGATGCTGACGTGCAGCAGGTCGCCCCAGAGGCGTTCCATGGCGGGCAGATCGAGCCTCAGCTCGCTGGACATCGCGACTCCCGTGCGTTCGATCGGTCTGGATCGGTCGACGGTCCCGGCGGGCGTCCTGCCGCCGGGACCGTCGTCGCTCAGCCCTGGATGGAGTTCGAGAGCTGGGTGTCGGTGTCCTGCAGGGCGTCGGCGGCGCGCTCCAGGTAGGTGGCGAGGCTCTCCAGGGCGTCGATCCCCTGCTTGGTGCCGGTCTGGAACTGGTGGAACTGCTCCTGGTACGCGCCCGACGCCGAGTCGGTCTGGAAGCCGCTCGAGATCAGCCCGTCAATGAGCTGGCCGAGCTCCTGGAGCTTGGCCTCCATCTCCTGCTGCCCGTGACGCAGGCGGCCGGCAGCATCCTTCATATCGGCGTAGGTCACGTTCATGTTCGCCATGGAGATCACCTTTCGGGTCGGGCCGCACGCGGCCTGGATCGGAATGAGCTCTCGGAAGGACCGAGCTCCCAGAAGGTAGGGAACGCAGCGGATCCGGGGAATGGGCAGGACTACCCGTCCACTTTCGGAAGTTGAATCATCACCGCCTTTCCCCCGTTCACCAGGTAGCCGCGCCCCGGCGGGAACTCGTTCCGGGAGACCTTGGGAAATGCCGTGCCGAGAATCGCCTCCCCCTCCAGCGAGTCCGGCTGCAGGAGGACGCCGCGGCGCCCGGACTTGATCTCGGACAGGAGCGTGAACGACGACCGCCAGGTCCCGGTCTCGCTCTCGGCCACCAGCAGGTGACCGGTGCGCTTGACGGTCTTCACCAGGTCCACGAGGGCCGAGTCGGCCGGGCTGTGCAGGAAGTCGGCCACCGCTTCAATGATCACGCCGGTGGGCTGCCGTTCGAGGTCGTGGAGGGCCAGCTCCGCCGCGAGGGCTCGAGCCGCCTCGGCCACCTCGTCCGGGCCCACCGCGACCCCGGAGATCCCGCTCTCGTTGACCAGGGTCGAGCGGCGGGCACCGAAGTAGTGCAGCGACATCCCCGGGTTCCATCGCCCGAGGGAGCGCACGATCGCCCGCAGGCCGTTGGACCGCCCGCTCGTCGGCCCGCCACCGAGCAGCATCACGCCCTCCGGCGCGAAACCGCACGGCAGGAGGTCGTCGCCCGAGATCCCGAGCACCGGACGGCCCAGCACCTCCCGCGGCAGCACCTCCAGTGCGAACTCCATCGGCATCGACCGGATCGGCCGGGCCGGCGTCCGGCCCGACGCCGTGAGCATGTGGGCCAGCCGGCGCATGGCGCGCGACTGGTCGGCGGCCGTGCCCTGGCCGCCGAGAATTGCGACCTGCACCTCCAGCTGATCAAGGACTCCCCGCCCGGGAGGCGAACCTGGGTTCAGCACGTCGTTCGGGACGTCGAGCATGGCGTACATCGCCTCGTCGGCCAGCCTCAGCACGAGCCGCCGGGGGACGCTGGCCGAGACGGCACCCGGCACCGCGGCCGGACGGTCGGCGGTCAACGCCACGTGGATGCCCAGCTGGCGTCCCTCGGTGAGCAGCTGCTGGAAGACGGCGTACCACTGGGAGCGGCCCAAGGGAGCCTCGTACTCGGCGCGGAAGGCCGGGTAGCCGTCGAGCAGCAGCAAGATGCGGGGCTCGTCGGGACGCCGGGCGATCTCGCGGTACCGGGTGATCGAGTCGGCATCGACCTGGGAGTAGTCTCTGCCGCGGCGCTCGAGCTCGGTTTTCAACGTCCGCAGCAGGCGCGCGACCCGCTGGCTGTCGTCGCCCGGGATTACTGAGCCAACGTGCGGAAGGACCTCCAGCATGCGGAGCCCGCCCGAGGAGAAGTCCAGGGCGTAGACTTCGACCGGGCCGCCGGTCGGCGTGATCCCGGCACCGGCCGCCAGAGTCCTCAGGACGGCGGACTTGCCGCTGCCCCCCGTGCCGTAGACGAGCAGATGCCCGTCCTCGTCGGGCGTGAAGTGCACGGGTGCCTGGTCCTGGTCCTGCGGCAGGTCGCTGAGGCCGAGCACCAGCTCAGCGTCGGTGGTCGGGCCCAGTTCGATCAGGTCGTAGGACCGTTCCAGGGCGTCCAGCCATGGACGACGCGGGTGGGCCACCCGGGTCGCCCGCGCCGCGGAGCCCAGCGCTTTGACCAGCCGTGCCTGATCGTTCGGTCCCGCCTCCCGGGGTGCCGCCGGCTCGGCGTCCCGGCGCCAGGGGGTCTCGGCACCGAAGCGCAGGTCGTGGATGAGGATCTCCGGCCGGTCCTCCTCCGGCGAGCTCCAGCCACCGGCGTAGGCCGACTGGAACTGCACGAGCCGCCCCGGACCCGTCTTCGCGATCGCCCTGCCCGGGAGGGTGGGGTCGAAGCGCGCGGCCTCCGCGGAGCCGACCACGTCGACGCTGTCGGCCTCGTCGTTCATCCGCAGGGCGATCCGGAGGTTGGTGTTCGCCCGCAGGTTGTCGCGGATCACGCCGGCTGGCCGCTGGGTCGCCATGATCAGGTGGATCCCGAGCGAACGACCGCGCTGGGCGATGTCGACCACGCCGTCGACGAACTCCGGCACCTCACCGACGAGCGCCGCGAACTCGTCGATCACGAGGATCAGCGCCGGCGGGCACGACGGGTCGCCTCGCTCCTCCAGCTCCAGCAGGTCCTTGGCCTTCCGATGATTCAGCACCTCCTCCCGGTGACGCAGCTCCGCCCGCAGGCTGGTCAGCGCCCGGCGCACGAGGTGCTGGTCGAGGTCGGTCACGAGGCCGACGCAGTGCGGCAGCTTGACGCACTCGGCGAAGGCGGAGCCGCCCTTGTAGTCGACGAACAGGAACGTGACCCGCTGGGGGCTGTACTCCGCCGCCATCCCGAGCACCCACGCCTGGAGGAACTCGCTCTTGCCCGAGCCCGTCGTCCCGCCGACGAGAGCGTGCGGGCCCTGGGCCCGCAGGTCGAGGTGCATGGCATCGGCACCGGTGCTGCCGACCAGCGCACGCAGCGTGGGGGGCCGGTTCGCCGGACGCACGGCGGCCGCGACCGCCAGCGAGAAGTTCTGCTGCCAGCGGTCGATGACCGCGCTCCCGTCGCCGGCCATGTCGGGGCCCAGCAGCGCCAGGATCGGCATCGTGAGCGGCAGGTCGGAGGCGTCGGCCTTCGCTGCGCCCTCGTCGACGAAGCCAGAGAGCGCTCTCCCGAGCCTGCTCGCCTCGGCCCGGCTGACCCCCTCCACGACCACGTGCTCGACCGTGGTGCCGTGCCGCACGAAATGCACCCGCCCGGTCGGCCCGCCGGTCAGCTCGACGAACGTGCGGCAGGCTGCCGGCAGCTGGGACGCCGAGGGGCTGACGAAGAGGGGCACGACCCCAGCCGCCGCGGCCCGCTCGAGCAGCTGGATCATCCGGCCACGGTCGACCGGGGCGTCGTGGGTGACCAGCACGACCACGGCCGGCAGCAGCGGCGGCTTCCACTCGCCGTCCTTCTCACCGACCCGCGATCCCGCGGAGACAGCCCGCAGCTGCGACTCCAGCGCCGGCCGGTACTCGTCGGCCTTTTCCGCACGGGCCAACCGCTCGCCGACCAGCTCCTCGAGCTGTGCGAGGAGGGTGGCCGCCGTGGCGGCCCCGTCGGCCAGGTGCGGGCCCGGAATCGGGCTGAAGGTGGACGACGTGTGCGGCAGCCACTTGAGCCACTCCAACTCGTGCGCCCCCTGGGCACCGGTGAGAGCGGTGACCACCAGTTCGGCTGGCGAGTGCAGGGCGATCCACTGGGTCAGCAGCGCCCGCGTGATGTCGTAGGCCTGCTCGGGCTCGCCCACCACACCGAGGCCGCCCGCGACGCGCGGGTCTTCGACGATCGGGACGGCGTCGATCGTGCGGTGCCGATCGATCAGCTGCTGCACCCGCTCGGCGAACTCGGGCAACCCCTGCGAGTTCCTCGGTTCGGAGACGGTGTTCCGGGACGGGCTCCGGCCCGTTCCCCATCGCACGTGGAGGAACTGCCAGTGCTCCGGACGGCGTGTCCACAGCAGGGGGTCGCCCGCCTCCGCTGCGGCCAGGGCGTACCGGACGCTCGGCGCCTCCTGGTCGCGGACGGCGCGCTCGTGCGGCACCTCGGCGGCGAGCTTCGCCTCGAGCGCGGCCAGCTGGGCCTCGAACCTGCCGATCGCGGAGTCGCGCTGCCGGGCGACCCGACGCCGGCCCATCAGGTAGTTGCCGACCATCATCATCGGCGACAGGGCCACGAAGAGCAGGGACAGCGGATTCTTGGTGACGAGGAAGACCGTGAGCCCGAGCGCCAGCGGCACCAGCATGAGAAGCCAGGGAAAGAGCGGCTTCTCGAACTCGTTCGGGATCTCTGGGGCGGGGAACTCCTGGCCCGGGTAGCGCGGCTCCACCCGCGGCGTCCGTGTGAACGGGAGCGACGCCTGGGTGATCTGCCGGGCCACGGCCGCGTCGATGCCCGCAGCCACCGCGAAGGTGAGCGTGGTGTCGCCGAGCACGAGGGACTGTCCGTCGACGACAGCCAGCCGGGATACCATCCCGCCGTCGACGAGGATGCCGTTGGCTGAGTTCAGGTCGACGAGCTCGACGGTGGGGCCGACCTCGAGCCGGGCATGCGTCTTCGAGACCAGGGCGTCGGAGAGGACGACGTCGCAGTGCGGGTTACGGCCGATGAAGTGGGTGCCGGGGGGCAGCAGGAATCGCTTGCCCGCGTCGGGCCCCACCTCCACGGTCACGGCGACGGCGGGGGGACGGCCACTGCGGGACGGCGCGGACGCAGGCCGGGAGGCGACCACCTGGACCGTGTAGCCGGAGGCGATCGGTGCGTCGGTGAGGGCCTTCTCGGCGTCCAGCACCGTGAACTCCCCCGACCCCGGCGGCGCCGCGCTCAGGGTCACCCCGCCGACCGCGCCCGGGTCGCGGCTGCGGCGCGGATCCGACATCAGGATCTCGCCGGCGATGTCACCGATGGTGGCGGTCGCGTCGGTCGTCACCGCGATGTCGACCGCGGCCCCGGCGGAGGACTGGTAGGTCACCTTAAGCTTCACCGGGCACCGCCCGACCCGACCGGACCGGACGACGGACGAGCGTGCTCACGTTGACCACGGCGAGCCACCGGCGCTTCCAGCCGGCGGCGCGGCTCATCCTGCCGCGCATCGCGTCGATCTCCTCCCAGAACCGGTGAACCCGGGGCTCCGGAAGGTCCCCGGGGCCGAAGATCCCCGCATCGGCCTCGGCCGCCAGCAGGTGCATGCCCTCGACGTCCAGCAAGGAGGCCTGCTCACGGCGGGTCCGCCCGGTGGGCACGCGCTGTCCCAGCTCTCGGGAATGATCGAGAAGCTCGCCCCACCCGCCCGCGAGGCGGGTCGCGGGCGACCCGCGGGTCCGGCGCCGCCGCCGGCGTCGGGCCTTCAGCGTCGTGATCACCCCGATGACGAGTGCCAGCACCAGCAGCGGGCCGCCGACGAAGCGGATCGCCAGCCATACCAGGTAGGGCAGGTGGAACGGCGTGTCCGAGGTCTTCGACCGGCTCTTGCGGTTGAGCTCGTCGCTGCTGACGTCACCGGCCGACGCCGGTGGGTGGACGGGCGCCGGGGGCGGCAGCACCTTTCCCGTGATCGGCTCCGGCTGCGACGGCGGCTGGTTGTCCGGCTCCTCGCGGCCGAGGAACTCCTTGGTCGGCAGCACCCGCCACGAGCCGTCGCCGGTCCGCAGCTCCACCCAGGCGTGGATGTCCCGTCCGCGCACCGTCCCGTCCGCCCCGACGGTCGTACCGAGCACGACCCGGGCGGGCACCTCGAGTTGGTTCGCCGCCAGCGCCATCATCGCCGCGTACTGCTCGTCGTTCCCCACCATCTGCTGGCCGGCGCAGGCGAACCCGTGCAGCCGGCCGACCGAGTGGCCGGGCAGGTACCGCTCCTGACCCCGGCCACCGTCGCTGTAGGCGCCGCTGCGCAGCCGCGCCGCGACGGCCCGCACCTGCGCCAACGGGGGCTCCACCGAGGAGTCCTTCAGCCAGCCCTGCACCACGTTCGGGCACGGGCCGTCGGCCACCGCGACCTGCCCGAGGCCCGACGCGGTGTCCTTTGGCCGCAGCGTCATGTCGGCGACGCTGGCGTCCAAGCTGTACGAGTCCCCAGGGGCCAGGCCGTCGGGGGCGACGCCGGTCCCGGTCACGACGTTGTAGCGGAAGCTCTCCGCGTGACGGTCGCCGTTCACCCCGTGGAACTCGATCGACCGGAGCGCGCCGATGGTGGGCAGCCAGACCGGCTCGCTGCCCTCCCGAACCGTGATCGTGACGCGCACCGGGGTTCCCGGGGCGTCGTTGTCGATCGTGGTCCCCACCCGCTGGAAGGTGTCGGGCGGCTCGCCCGGCAGGCCCGGGCGGTTCGAGGCGCCCCAGACCATGCCGTCGTACCGGTCGAGGGTGGCCAGCCGGATGAGCGCACCCGCCGGAAGCCCCTCGGCCTTGACCGTGTACAGCGGGGTGTCGTACAGGCGCCGGCCGGTCTGGGGTTTGGTGTACCGGCGGAACGACGCAAGCGGGCTCGCGTACTGGCCGATCTCGAACGGCGGGGTCACGTAGTTGCGCAGCACCAGCCGGTTGTGGCTGTCCGCGCCCGGCATCGACGGCCCGGCCAGCACGCCGAGCCCGGCGGCCAGCGTCACCAGCACCAGGCCGGACGCCGCCCGGGTCGCCCGGCCCGTGCCAGACTGCACCGGGGGTCGCAGCCGGGCCGCCCGCAGCGCTACCCACCCCAGCGCCACGGCGGCGAACAGGCCGCCCTGGACCAGCAGATCGGTCGGGCGCTGCGACCCGAGCAGGATCACCATCGCCAGCAGCAGGAGCGGCGCGAGCACGGGCAGGATCGCCGAGCGCAGCCGAGTGGCCAGGGCCATACCGCCGGCCCCGGTGACGAGGCCCAGCAGGTACGGCAGCACGAGCAGGGGCCCGTCGCTCACCACCGGCGGGAGCGTGGTCAGCAGCTCCTTCCAGCCGTGGATGCCCTGGTGGGCGAGCGTGGCCAGGGTCGCGGGCAGGGGCAGGCTCGCGGACAGACCCTGCGCGTGCAGCGCCACCGCGCCACCGAGGAGGAAGAAGGCGGCGACGGTGAAGACCGCGAGGTTGATGACGGGCTGGCGGAGCATGTGGGCGAGCTGTCCCAGGAGGACGCCGAGCACGATGCCGAGCAGCCCGACGAGCATGTAGATCCAGCCCTCGTAGGTGGTGCGGAACCCGAGCAGCGCCAGTGCCCCCAGCAGCACCAGCGCGCCGCCGTCAGTGAGCAAGGCGGCGCTCGCGCCGATGTGGTCGCGCGCTGCCCTGGGTGCTGCGCCCGCCGTCACCGCCCGTCGGCTCTCATCACGATGGGCAGATCCTCCAGCCGGCTCACGGTGAGCACGGAGAGGTGGGAGGCAGGCTTCAGTGAAGGTGCGGCCCCGGAGTGCACCCGGATTGCGAGCCTCCCGGTCTCGATCGGGAAGAGGGCGGCGCTGCGCTGCAGGGTCCGGTAGTCGGCGTGCCGGCCGGTGACGAACACGGCGAGGCTGGCATCGGTTGCGAGCCGGGCCCCTACCCCACTGGAGTCCACGAGGTTCTCGCTCCCCGGCTCCACCCTCGAGCAGGCGTCCAGCGCCGCGCGGCGGCTGCCCTTCAGCAGGGACCGCGGCCCGCAGACGAACGAGACGTCGAACGAGTCCAGCAAGGCCCGGAGCATGATCGACGCCGCCGCCGAGACGGCGGTCTCGAACTCCTCCGCATCGTCGTACGCGGTCGCGGCGCTGTCGACCACCACCAGCACATGGGAGCGGCGGGTGTCGAGGTACTGACGCACGAGCAGCTCGCCCGCCTTGGCCGACGACCGCCAGTGGACATGCCGCAAGTCGTCCCCCGGGCTGTACTCGCGCAGCGCGTGGAAGGCGAGGTCGCTCATTGAGATGTTGTCGGACGTCGTCCCCTCCAGGTCCCGGAGCAGGCCGGCGCCGAGGGACTCGAGCGGTACCACCCGGGGGTGGACGAAGACCTCCACCGACTCGGTCCAGACGACGTCGCGCCGGAACAGGCCGACCGCGTCACCGCGGGTCGTGGTCACCGGACCGACCTGGACGACGGCCCGCCGCTCGGTCGGGACGATGAACACCTCGGAGTGCTCGGTCCCCCGGCCAAGGATCGGCAGCCCGAACCTGACCCCGCCCGCGCCGACCGGCAGTTCGAGCATCACCGGCAGCAGCGGCGAGCGGGCCGTGTTCCGCAGCACGATCTCCCCGGCGACGGCGCCCCCGACCGGCACGCGGACCGGCTCGACCACCAGCCGCACCTCGAGACTGGTCCGGCCGAGCATCATCAGCGCCGACAGCGCCAGCAGCGCGAGCGCGGCCGCCGCCAGCACGTTCAGTTCCGACCAGCCGAGGTAGGCGGCCAGCACGCCGCAGATCAGGGCGGCCGCGATCAGGCTGCGTCCCAGCGGGGTCACCGGAGACCAGACACGCCGCAGCAGCCACACGACCGGTGCGAGCGCGCGCCGCGCCGGTTCCGTGGCGGCCCCTGCGCGCCGCAGTCCCGTGCCGGCATGAGCGGGCACCCCGCACACCGCCCGCGTCGCCGCCGCGAGCGACGCCTTCGGACCCGACCTCGCCATCTCCGCTGGGCCTCAGGCCACGCGCTGGGTCGGGGCGGCCACGTCGTCCAGCAGCTGGCCGATCACCTGGCCGACCGTCGTGCCGTTGAACTGCGCCTCGGCCTCGAGCAGCAGGCGGTGCGACAGCACGGGCGTCGCCAGGTCCTTGATGTCGTCAGGGATGACATGGTTGCGGCCGTCGGCCAGGGCCCAGGTCTTGGCGGTTCGCACGAACGCGAGGCAGCCACGGGCCGAGAGGCCGAGCTGCACGTGCGGGTGCCGGCGCGACTGTTCCGCCAGCTGGGAGACGTAGCGCAGCACCGCGGGGTCGACGTGGACGAGGTCGGCCGCCTGGCTCATCTGCGCGACCGAGTCGGCGGTGATGACCGGCTCGACGAGGGCCGCCCGGTCACGGACCGAGGAGTCCATCAGCAAGCGCACCATCGATTTCTCGTCCGGGTAGCCGACCTCGGCCTTCATCAGGAAGCGGTCCAGCTGGGCCTCGGGCAGCCGGTAGGTCCCCGCCTGCTCGATCGGGTTCTGGGTGGCGATCACCATGAAGGGCCGGCCGACTGGGCGCGCCACGCCGTCCACCGTTACCTGGCTCTCCTCCATCACCTCCAGCAGTGCCGACTGCGTCTTTGGCGAGGCGCGGTTGATCTCGTCGGCGAGCACGATGGTGTGGAAGATCGGGCCCGGGTGGAACTCGAACCCTCCGCGCTGCTGGTCGTAGACGGTCACTCCGGTGACGTCGCTCGGCAGCAGGTCGGGGGTGAACTGGATGCGGGCGTTCGAGCCCTGCACCGTGTTCGCCAGGGCCCGGGCCAGGCTGGTCTTCCCGGTGCCGGGGTAGTCCTCCAGCAGCATGTGCCCTTCGGAGAGCAGGCAGGTCAGCGTCAGTCGGATCACGTGGCGCTTGCCCAGCACCGCCTTCTCGATGTTGTCGGCAAGTCGCTCGAAGGTCTGGGCAAACCATGTCGCCTGATCCGCGGTGATGTTCATCTGGTTCCTCTCGTTCCTGACATCCCCGGGACGCCGGTGCCGGCCGTCCTGATCGTCGCGCGCGTCATCTCCATGTCATCTGCCCGGTCACGCCGCCGCAGGTGACCCGGACCCATTGGCCCGGGTAGCCGTACCAGTTCAGCGAGTCCTTCGACTCGCTCGCCCCCCAGGTGCGGCCCTGCACGAAGCCCCTGTTGCCGTCCTGGGAGTCGAAGGTGCAGCTAACCGAGGAGGTGAAGAACCGGGTCTCCACGTGGATGTAGGCGCACGAGGGGCTCGAGCACGATCCCGCGCCCGTGCACCTGGTTCCGCCACCGCCACCGCAGGCCCTGCCTTTGCTGACGATCACCTCGGCGGGTCGCGCGTCCGTACGAGCCGAGGCGGATCCGCTGGTGCTGCCTCGCCCGGTGTCGGAGACGGTGACGTCGATCGTGTCGGTGGCGCCGTACCCGACGTTGTCGGTGCCGCTCGTCGACCACCGACCGGTGCGGGTGCTGTAGGTGTTCGTCACCCCACCGTGCACGACGCGCACGGTGGCGGGCCTGCCGTTAGGGTCGACGGAGACGGACCAGTTGACGTTCGGGTTGCTCGCGCCGGCCTTCGACGCCGACACCTGCGGGTTGCCGAGCGGGCCGTAGGCGACCACCGAGGCGGAGTCCGACGGGCCTGCCTCCGAGCCGGCGCCGAGGCCGCCCGAGCTGCCGTTGTGCGCCTGCAGCGTGACCGTGCTCGACGAGCCGTTGTTCAGGCCGGTGATGGTGCGGGTCACCCGCGACTGTCCGCCGGTCGGGAACGTCCAGCTGCCCTGGCAGGAGCCGGCCCCGCTGAGTTTGCAGGTCACGGTGTTCTCGACCCCGTTGGAGTGGCCGACGTCGAAGGTGATGGTGGCCGTGCCGTTGGCGCCGGTCGGCTGGAGGTCGCTGATGGTCACCTTCTCGGGGGTCCAGGCGGCCTCCATCTGGGTGGACGCCGAGACCGGGCTGACGTGGCGGCCCGGGTCCTCCAGCTCGGTCTGATTCCGCGCCTGCACCCGGTACGCGTACGTGCGGCCGTCGTTGCTGACCTTTTTGTCGCGGCAGCTCTTGAGCTCCTGCCAGCGGCAGACCCTCTGCCACGAGCCAGCCCCCTGAGTGCTGCGCTCCACGCGGTAGCTCGGGCTGCCCGGCCCGTTCGCGGAGCCCACTTCGTACCCGCTCAGCACCACCACCCGGGAGCCGTCGGCGGCGCTGGTCGCGGTGAAGGAGGGCGCCGGTGGCTGCGCGGGTGCACCGGAGGACTGGTAGGTGAACCGGGTCCCCGGTCCCTGCCCGTACTCGTTGCGCGCGGCGATCGAGAAGGTCGTCGACCGGTCGTTGGAGCCGGTGGACAGGGTCGCCGAGCTGAGGGTCTTGTTCACCACGGCCCTGGCCGGGAAGAAGATGTACTCGAGGATCCGGGAGCCCGAGTTGTCGGCCGGCTGCCAGATCACATCGACGGTCCCGTCGCGCAGGCCTCGCGGGGCGACCGTGGGCCTCGGCACGGCCCCGGGCTTGGCGTTGGGCGTCTCGGAGATCGGTGCGCTGGAGCGTCCCCAGCCGGCGGCGTTGTGGGCCTGCACGGTGATCGTGTACGCGGTGCCGTTGTCGAGGTCGGTGAGCGAGCAGCCCTGCCCGCACTCGATGCTCGAGCCGTTGTAGGTCACCTTGTATCGGTCCACCGGTGCACCGCCGGAGTCCTGCGGCCGGGTCCACCCGAGCCGCACGGCGCCGCTCTCGACGTCGCCGACGCGGTGCACTCCGGTCGGTGCGGCGGGCGGGGCCACCACCTCGACGGTGACGGTGCCGGTCGCCGTCCGGCCGACGGCGTCCGAGCCCTGGGCATCGGTCACGTCGACCTCGAAGACGATGCTGCCGTGGAAGGCCTTCGAGGCCGGGGTGACGACGAGGTCCGTCCCTCGCGCCTCGGCGCGGGTGCCGCCCGTCCCGACCTTGGGACGCACCTTGAGGATGGCCTTTCGCGCCCCGGCCCCGAGCGGGCTGGCGATCCGTCCGGCCAGCAGCACCGTCACCGGCACGCCAGCCATCGTCTGCACCCGCGCAGACGTCAACGTCGGCGGCGGGCTGGTGACCACGAGCACGGAGAGCTCGCCGACGGAGTCGCCGAAACCGTCCGGGGTGAGCAGCAGCGTCCCCCGCGACAGCGGCTCGGCCGAGGCGTCGGCCGTCAGGCTCACGTTCGCGCCCGACCGGCCGATCGCCACGTGGCCGGGGTCGCCGCCGGACGCCCACTCGCCGCTGAACCGCAGCCCGGCGGCGCCGCCGGGGGCCGCGGTCCACACGTGGCACAGCGTGGCTACGTCGAGCACCGTGCTCGCGGCGCCGGCGGGCACCGTCACCGGCTGCTTCGGGCAGTTGAGCACCGGCTTCTCGTCGCCCACCTGGACCGGGACGGTGATCGTAGTCAGTCCGTCGCCATCCGAGAGGTTCGGCTGGTCGGTCACCTCGAACGAGACGGCGCCTGGGCCGTTGCCGCCGCGGGCGGCGGTGAGCGCGAAGCTCTTCCCGCCGTCGGCCTCGACCGTGAGCAGGTCCGAGGGGGCCGTGTCGAGTTCGGTCTCCAGGGTGAGCGACAGCGGCCGGCCGCTCGGCGACACCACATAGTCGTCGACGTCAAAGGTCTCGGAGGCGCCGGGCTTGAGCGAGATCGAGGCCCCGGGCTTCAGGTACGGCGCGCCGCTGCCGGTCGCCGGCACATAGATCGCCGCGGCGGCGATCCCACCGGCCTCATCGGCCACCAGGTAGGTGAGCACCTGCGGCTCCGCACCCACCTGCACGGTCACCTTGCCGTCCGGGGTGAAGCGGGTCTCCGCACCGGACACCTCGGTGACCTTCAGCCCCGAGACCGGTCCGTCCGGGTCGTACGCCTTGGCGAGCACGTCGACCGTGACGGACTCGTCGCCCGCGCCGGGCGTCGCGTAGGAGTCGAACACCACGGGTGGGTTGTCGTAGCCGGCCTGGGAGATAAGGGAGATCGCGCCGTCCGAGGAGTCCAGGCCGTTGCTGACGCTGTACGGGACGACGACCTGGCCACCGTCACGGTCGTCGGCATGCACCGAGATCAACTGGGTCTCGGCGTCCAACAGCGCCCCGGCCGGCGGGTCGACCAGCGCATGGATCGTCAGCGTCGTGCCAGCGCTCCGGTAGTCGTTCGCCCCCGCGTCCACGGTCACGGTGGCTCCCGGTGCGGCCCACATCGGATCGTCGACGGCGACCGGTGGTTGGGGCGCGCCGGCGTCGATGACCGCGATCCGTACCGTCGCGGACGCTTCCGCCCCCGGCACGTCGGCCAGCCGGTAGGTCAGCGTGTCGGTGCCCGTGGAGTCAGGGAAGGCCTGGTACGTGATCGAGGTGGCGTTGTAGGCGAGAACGCGGCCGAGGGTCGGGGCGGAGTCGAGGCCGACGATCGAAACGGAGTCGCCGTCGGGGTCGTTCCCAGCGGCCGGGAGACGGACGACGACCGTGTCGCCGGAGACGACGCGGGCCTCCAGGGTCGGCGGGCTGGGCGGATGGTTGCCGTTCGCCGGCATCACCGTCACCGTGACGGCGCCCACCGCGATGTCGCCGGTCATGGTGTTGACCACGCCGTACTCGGCCTCCGCGGTCGGATGCTTCGGGTCGAACTTCGCGGGCGCGACGTAGCGCACCATGCGGCCGGCGGTGTACGCCTGACCCGAGGTGGTCCGCAGGACACCGGCCGCGGTCGCACCGGCCGGTTTGGGCATCAGCGCCAGCGGCGCACCCGACGGAGCGGTGTCGTTGTCGAGCACGGGGATCATCACGCTGTCCCCCGCCCGCACCACCGCCCGGTCGGCCGCGGCCATCGGGGTGTCGTCGGTGATGCGCGGGCGCTGGGTCACGGTCAGCACGCCGGTGGTGGACTCCAGCCCGTTGCTCACCGTGTACCGCAGCGTCGCGACGCGCTGGATCTCCGAGCCGGAGCCGGCCGGCGCGGCGCCCTTGGTGAAGCCGACCCGCAACCAGCGGCCGTCGACGATTGCGACCTCGACCGGCTCGTCCCGCGTCACCTGGGCCGCGGCGTCCAGGACCTGGGTGTTCTGGACCGCCAGCAGCCCGCCACCCGGGTCGTAATCGTTCGCCAGGACGTCGACGGTCAGGGACGCCGTGTCGCGGACGGTGGCGAAGTCCGGTGCCGCGACCGGCTTGGGGCCCGCCTCCTCCGCAGCGACGACATCGACCCTGATGAGCCCCACCGAGACTGGAGCGGCACCGAACCCGACTCGGTAGGTGAGGAAGTGCGAGCCCTTGCTCAGCCCGGTCACCTGCAGGGTGCCGGTCGCCGCGTCGGTCTTCACCGCCAGCCCGGTCGTCGCGACGACCGGTGCGGCGATCACCATGCTCGCCCCGGCGTCGGTCGGGTCGGCGCCGGGCAGGTCGTTCGCCAGCGGGCGCACCACCGCCGTGCCTTTGGCCGCGACCAGCGTGACGTCGTCCTGCGCGCGGGCGGGCAGCGCACGGGTGGAATTCAGCCCGACCACCCGCACGGGCAGGGTGCGCGACACCGCGCCGGTGGCACCGGACGAGACCGCGTAGCTCAGCTGCACCGTGCGGTCGGCGCCGCCGAACTCGGGGGCGACGAACCGGATCAGCCCCTCGGGCGTGACCGAGGCGCTTCCGCCCCCGTCGAGCACCCGCACCTGATCGAGGGTCACGGGATCGCCGTCGTAGCGGTCCCGCCAGTCGGGCAAGACCTGATACGTGGCCCAAGCGCCGGCGGTGATGCTGAGCTGCGAGTTTGTCGCCTCGGGGGACCACCACTGCGGCCCGCGATCCTGCTCGGGGGTGCGCGCATGGACGACCACCGTCGCGGGTGCGCTGGCGGAGGACGACCTGCCGTCGTCGATCGTGTACCGGAAGGTTGTGTCCCCGCTCGCGTCCGCGGGAAGCTCGATCAGCACGCTCTGCCGGTTCGGGGAGACCGCGACCTGCGCATCCGGGTCGCTGACATCGGTGATCCCGATGACGGTGAGGATGGCGTCCTCGCGTGGCGAGATGTCGTTATCGAGTACGTTCAGCACTGTTGCCCGGCCGGGCCGCCCGCCGAGATCGTCGGGAATGGCCTTCGGCGGCGTCGACCCAGTGACGTCCTTGTTCTTGTCGGCCTGATTCTCGGGATCAGGCTTGACCACACGCTTCGCGAAGTTGGGCCAGTCGGTGACCTTCGCCAGATCCTTGCTGTCGACCTCCCAGGCGGTGCCGGACTCCAGATCGTTCAGCACGAGCTGGCCCCGGTTCAGCCGGAACTGCACCCGGGCCCCAACGGCCTTCTTCTGGGCCAGCGTCCCCGGCTGCCCGTCGCAGGCCCGGACGACGGCGATCCCGACCCCGGTGCTCCAGGCACCGTAGCTGCACGATCCGAGCCGCACCGGCGCGGCGGTCTGCTGCGCCCCCGACACCACCGGCCCGAGTGGCCGCACGTCGCCGTCGCCGAGGGACACCGACACGAGGGCCTCGGCCGTGGCCAGGAGTGCGAAGCCGGCGCCAGGGCCCGGTTGCTGCACGGTCGCCGGGGCGCCGACCCCCTCACCGACCTCGTCCCCACCGACCGCGACGTGCCCCTCGGCGCCGACCACCACCGGTCGACCCCCGACGGCGGAGACCTGGAGGTCACCTTTGAGGTTCTCGTCGAGGTCCAAGACGTCGGCCGGCGCGAACCCGCCGGCATCCGCCTTCACCGTCGTCAGCCGCCGAGACCGCGCCGATGCGGCGAAGATCGCGCCGTTCTGGGCCACCGCCATGGAGCTCTGTGCGCCGACATCGGCGACCGTCTCGGAGTTGACGTCGAGCGAGCGGACCATGGTCGTGCCCTCGACCGGGTCGACCGGCGCCGCCCACAGCTTGCCGCTGGCCGTGTCGATCACGGCGGCCGAACCGCCACCGGCCTGCAGGACGTACGACGACGGGAGGCTGATCTTCTGGCCATCCACGCCCTTGCCGCTGTCGGTCGCCACCGGAGTGGCTGCCCGGGCGGTCCGGCTCACCGCCAAAACGAACGACCCGTCCTGGACGACGTCGACGTCCGCGCCGCGTTCACCGGCCCGGACCGCGGCGTCCAGCTGCCGGATCGGGACCAGATCACGGGCGACCTGCCCACCATCGTTGCTCGAGACCCAGACGCCACCGTCGTTGAGGTCGGCCCGGTGGATTGTGAAGCCCTGCGCATCGATGGCGTACATGGTGATGCTGACGATGGCGACAATGAGGGCGACGTAGGAGGCGAGCGTCGTCCGATGTCTGACCATGAAAGCCAGGATCGGTCGTGCGCGCACCTCGCTTCCCCCCCGCTCCAGCCGGCTCTCCGGCGAGACCCGTTCGGCTCACGGCCGCGGCACACACTGGCATCTGGATTTTCTGATGGCAAGCAATTCGCCTCAGTTCACGTCATGGAAGCGCCGTGTAGCACGTTTTCACTCAAATGCGTTGGAAAACGCAATGCTGATCGGTCACGGTGATGTTCGCTGATGCTCACAGGGAGGAATATTCAGCCCATTCGACCTCCTGACCGGCGGGAACGGCACGGTACCCACCGGGAACAGAGTTCCGCATCCTTCGGCAGAGGCCGAGCCTTTCCGTGGACCACGACCGGCCCGGCGGTGCATTGACAGCGGTGTATTGACATAGGATCTCGCGAGCCATCCCAGGGCTTTTCGGCGGAGGTGACGACATGGAATGGGAAACCGGGGCGGCCACCCACCCGGGCCGGGTCAGGGACCTCAACGAGGACGCGCTGCTGGTGCATCCCTCGCTCCTCCTCGTCGCCGACGGCATGGGCGGGCACGCCGCCGGCAGTCGCGCGAGCGCCTTGGCCGTGGAGGGGTTTCGGCGTCTCGCCGAGAGCGACGACGTCTCGGTCGGCAGCGTCCGGCGGACCGTGGAGGAGGTGAACGATGCCCTCCTCGCCGAAGGAGCCAGGGAGCCCGCCTACCGCGGCATGGGGACGACAGTCACGGGCGTCGCGCCCGTCTCGATCGGTGCGGCCGCGCACTGGCTCGTCTTCAACGTGGGCGACTCCCGGGTGTACCGGCTTGGCCCGGAGGGACTCTCCCAGCTGACCACCGACCACTCCGAGGTCGCCGAACTGGTGGCCGCCGGAGCGATCACCGTCGAACAGGCCCGGACCTACCCGCTGCGTCAGGTGATCACCCGGTGCCTGGGCAGCGATCCCGGTCCTGCGCCCGACATCTGGGTCGTGCCGGCCGGCCCCGGGGAGACGCTGATGCTGTGCTCCGACGGGCTCTGCGAGGAAATCGATGACGCCCGGATCGAACAGCTGCTGGCCTCAGCCGCGACCTGCGAGGAGGCGGCCGCCGTGCTGATCCGGGCAGCGGTCGAGGCGGGTGGTCGCGACAATATCACCGTGATCGTCGGCGCCGCACCGACCGACGTGGACGCCGAGCACGAGATTCCGACGGTACCGCGGAGCGCGCTCTCCTGGGACGTCCCATGACCCGCTGGGCGGCGGAGTACTCCGCCGGGACCTGGCTCGCCGTCTGCACCGAGCGGATCTGGATGCTGGCCGATCTCGATCCCGACGAGCGCAGTGCCTCTGCCCTGTGGAACGCGCTGCTGGTGGACGACGACGTCGACCGCCTGCTCGACGTCCTACTCCTGATGGGGGTGCGGGCGCTGCCGGGCTTCGCCGTGGTGGCCCGCGAGGGGGCAGCCCTGCGGGTGGTGGTGCGCGGGCCGGCCCAGGTGCTGGTCGACGGCCGGCACGACGCGCTCACGAACGCGCCCGGCACTCCCTGGCTGGACACCGTCGTCACGAGCGAGCCCGCTGGGGTTGCCCTGCTCGGGGTCGACGGTCCGGCCGGATCCCTCCCGGGCATGCCGCTGACCCGCGGCGTCGCGCGGGCGGGTCACCTGCAGGTGGAACCCGTCGCCGAGACGGCGGCGGCCCCGCCGCGGCCCGAACCGCCACCGGCGCAGCGGTTCCCAGTCCACGCCGCACCGCCGGCCCGCGCGCTTCCCGACGCTCTGGTCACGCGGATCCCGGAACCCGCTCCGGCACCCGCACCCGCGCCGGCACCGCCGTTCGAGGCGCTGCCGGTCGACGCCGACCTGGGGACCTCGACCGACTTCGCCCGGCTGCGCGCCGTCCTCAATCCGACCGCGGAGCCGGCGCCAGGGCAGGGTCGCGCGAGCGAGCACGCACCGTCGGCGTGGTCGCCCGAGCCGGCCCCGGCGCCGGTGGACGACGAGCAGCAGGGGGCGACGTCTGACCTCACGGCCACGTGGTCGGCATTCGAACCAGCCGACGCCGGCCCGCCGCCCGCCGCCCCGGGGCACGCACCGGCTCCCCCGCCGCCGCGGCCGCCCGAGGCCAGTCCCGTCGAGCCACCGGGACTGATCACCGGTGTTCCCTGGGCGACATCGTCGGTGACCGAGGAGCGGAACCGCCGGCCGGCCCGGCGGCTCGACCCGCCCCGGGTCATGAAACCGCCGGCGCCGGTTGCCCCGCTGTCGAGCGAACCGGTGATGTTCGAGCCGCCGGCCGGCCGTTCCCCGGGCCAGGGCGCACACGCCGAGGCGGAGTCGAACCCGGCCTTCGAGTTCGAGGACCAAGCGACGGTCAGGACCGTCAGCCGCGCAGAGCTCACCGGTTCCGGCGCCCACCGGCCCCGGGTGCTCGCCGTCCGCTGCTCGGCCGGGCACCTCGGCCCGGCGGACGCCCCGACCTGCTGGGTCTGTGGCTTGCCCGTGCCGGGACAGCAGCCGGTCGAGGTGGCCCGTCCCGTTCTCGGCCGGCTGCGGCTGTCCACCGGCGAGTCGGTGGAGCTGGACAAGGACGTCGTGATCGGTCGGGCTCCGCAGCCCACCGCCGAGAATCCGGTGGTGCGGCCGAATCTGATCCGGCTCGGAAACGAGCCGGAGATCAGCCGCAATCACGTGGAGATACGCCTGGACGGCTGGCACGTGCTGGTCCGCGACCTCGGATCCTCGAACGGGACGACGCTTAGCGCGCCGGGTGCGGCACCGGTGGCCCTCAACGCCACGCAGGACTACCCCCTGGTCGCGGGGAGCGCCATCGACCTCGCCGAGGTCGTCACGGTCACCTTCGAGGTGGACCGGTGAGCACTGCGACCGGTCCTGAGCTTCCTGACCTGCGCTTTGTCAGGCACCTCGGCTCCGGTGGCCACTCCGACGTGTTCCTCTACGAGCGGCTCTCGTTACGCCTGAGCGTGGCGGTGAAGTTATTGCGCAGCGACGTGCTGACGCAGGCCCAGCTCCGCCAGTTCTCCGACGAGGCGGAGGTGATGGCGGAACTCAACGACCACCCCTACATCGTGCCGGTGCTCGACACGGGAACGGCCCCGGGCGGGCGCCCGTACATCGTGATGAAGTACTACCCGCCACCTGACATGGGCAAGCGGGTTCGCGATAAGCCGCTGAGCGTCCGCGAGGCTCTGCGTACCGGCATCCAGCTGGCCAGCGCGGTCGAGACGGCCCATCGCGCCGACATCCTGCACCGCGACATCAAGCCGGCCAACATCCTGATGAGTACCTACGACGTACCGGCGCTCGCCGACTTCGGCATCGCGGGCCGCACCGCGGAGACCACTGGGGAGGAGGACATCGGCCTGTCGGTGCCCTGGGCCGCACCGGAGGTGATCACCCAGGCCTCGAACGGATCGATCGCCTCCGACGTCTACTCCCTCAGTGCCACGATCTGGAGCTTGCTGGTCGGCCACTCGCCCTTCCGGATCCAGGGCGGCAACAACGACGAGCGCTCGATGATCACCCGCATCCTCCACACGCCGCCCCCGGGTACCGGGCTCGCCGGCGTCCCGCCCGAGCTCGACCGGCTGCTCCAGCAGGCGATGGCCAAGAAGCCCGAGTTGCGGCCCCGGCGGGCCATCGACCTGGCCCGGTCGCTCTCCCGGATCGAGCAGCAACTCAAACTGCCCGCCAGCGAGATCCTGGTGCTCGACCTGGACGCCGCCGACCCGTTCTCCGCCACCACCGTCCGGTCGGCGCTGGCGCCACCCGCACCGCCACCGTCCCCGCCGGAGACGTTCACGCCTGAGACGTTCACGCCGGGGATCAGCGGGCCGCCGATGGACGACGCTCCGGCCGCTCGCACGCTGATGCGCGGGCCGGCGCGGGTCCCGGCGACCCACCCGGAGCCCACCGGGGACCGGGGCCGGAGCGAGCCGATGACGGCCGCGTGGGCCGCGGCCACCGTGCAGAAGACGCCCGTGGTGTCGCCGGAGCCGGCGGCCGCGTCCGGGCCCGCCGTGCCGGACCCGCTGCCCGGCCGGTCGCGTGGACCGGTCATCGCCACCGCCGTCATGCTGCTACTCGCGATCATTGGGATCGGGGCCGCTATTGCGAGCAGCGGCGACCCCGATCCTCGTGACTCGCCCACCGTCCAGGCCGGGGCCACCCCGCCGGACGCCGGTGACCTCCTGCCCGGCTCCCTGGAGGTCCCGTCACCGGCCGCCGAGGTGCGGGGGAACCGGGTCGTGGTCAGCTGGCCCAAGCCGTCGGGGGCGGTGGCGTCGGACCGCTACGAGTACCTCGCCTACCGCCTGCCCGACCTGCCCGACCTCGGTGGTGCCGACGCCGCGTCGACGACACGCACCGTGATCTCCGTCCGCTCGCGCCGGCCGGACGACACCTGCGTCGTGGTGCGGTACGTGCACCTGTCGAACTACTCGGATTGGTCGGCCGCGGTCGGCGGCGCCAACTGTGGCTGACGACCGGGAGCCGCCCGCGGACGCCGACGTCCACATCGACTTCTGCGGCGAGATCGTTCCCGTGCTGATCGGCGAGACCGTCACGCTCGGTCGCGAGGGGCAGATCCAGATCGACGACAACCCCTACTTGCACCGCCAGTTCCTGCAGGTGACGCGCGAGGACTGGTTCGTCTGGCTGGGGAACGTCGGCTCGACGATCACCGCGACGGTCGCCGACGCCGATGGTCTTGCGCAGACCTGGTTGTCACCCGGCGGCCGCATCCCGCTGGTCTTTCCGACGACGGTGGTTTGGTTCACCGCCGGGCCCACCACGTACGAGCTGGAGATCGTGCTGAGCGACCTGGACTCGACCTTCGTTCCAGTCAAGGACGACGGCGAGCGCACCGGGGACACGACGATCGGGCGGGTGAACTTCACGCCCGACCAGCTCCTCCTGGTGCTGGCGCTGGCCGAGATGATCCTGCGCCGGGGCAACCGGGGCGGCGGTGCGATACCGGCCTCAGCGGTGGCCGCGGAACAGCTCGGCTGGACCATCACCAAATTCAACCGGAAGCTCGACAACGTCTGCGAGAAGCTGACCAAGCTCGGCATCCGCGGTCTCGTCGGCGACTCGGGCCACGCCGCCAGCAACCGCAGGATCCGACTCGTCGAGTACGCCCTCGCCTCCCGCCTGGTGACGCCCGACGACCTCCCTGCCCTCGATGCGGCACGGGCGTTCCAGCGCGACGCTCTGGGGTCGCCGTACGAGTAGCCAGGCCGCCCTCCGACGCCAGCCCGGGCGGCGGGCAGACCCTTGATCACCGCCACCTGTGTGCCCGCGACCTCGCCGCTCACATGCACTCGTCAGAGAGTCGTGGCTGACTTAGACGGAGTTTCGCACCTAGCAGGCGCCGCTGACCGTCGTGCTGGTTCGGAGCTGCGGTTCATCCCTGCGCGGTGAAGTCCCACTCGACATGCTGGACGGCGGGGAACGGACCATCTCGCTCCAGGACGGTCATGCCCCCAAGCCACCCCGCAGCATCCCGGTATCGTCGCCCTGCGCTCCTCCTCGGCCGACCACCGATCCCTGGCGGCTCCTTCCAGCCTGATCCTGGCGCCTATGACGGGCCACGGCGCCCACTGATGCATTCCGGAGGTGCTGGTCAGTGGGCGTGGCCGGTTAGGTTGGGTGAGTGGTGGGCCGGTTGCTGCGCCGCTGGCGTGATCACAAACCCGTTCCTGGCCGTTCGTGGCCGGTGCGCCCAGCTGCTGCCATTCAGCTCCGAGGCGGTCGCGGCCACCTCGAAGCTGCTCCACCTGCCGGCGCTCGGCCCGGTTGGCCGCGTCGCCAGCATCCTGCTGGTCATTGCCATGTCGACAGCCGACCAGGCCAACCCCCGCCGAATCAGCCGCCGATCCTGCCGCCACCCTGAGAATCGGCGACCCTGCCCCGGCGTTCTGGCCGCACAGGGCCACTGGCAGGCGAGGTTGATGTCGGCGACTCACCGTCGGTGACGGGCATGACGGGATCCGGCCGTGGAACAAAAGGGGCTGGGACCGATCGGGTCACCCTCAAGACGGCTGCGCTGGCTGGTCGACTCACCGACCGTGACCGCCAGCTGTGCCGGCTGCTCTGGGAGCACCGGGTGCTGACCAGCCACCAGCTCACCCAGCTCGCCTTCAATCACTTCGACACCGCCGAAGACCGCCTGCGCACCCTCACCCGCCTGGGGGTGCTGGACCGCTTCCGGCCCCGCCGCGACACCGGCTCCTCGCCATACCACTACGTGCTCGGCCCCCTCGGCGCCGCCACCCTGGCCGCCGACCAAGGCGCCACCGTGGCCGAGCTCGGCTACCGACGCGCCACCACCCTGGCCGTCGCCCACAGCCGACAGCTGCCTGAGATGGTGGCTGTCAACGGCTTCTTCACCGCCCTGACCGACTACGCCCGCCACCACCCCAGTACTGAGCTGGCCCGCTGGTTGTCCCAGCGGCAATGCCACGACCTCTGGGGACGGCTCATCCAGCCGCACGGGTTCGGCCGCTGGCGTGACCACGACAGCTCCCTGGAGTTCTTCCTCGAATACCACCGACACGAGGAACCCATGAGCGACCTCATCGCCGCCCTGGCCGGCTACGACGCCCTCGCCCAGGCCACCCCCCAGCTGGCCACCAACCTCCTGGTCTGGCTCACCAGCCCTCGGCGAGAAACCGAGCTCCACCGCACCGTCCCTCCACGCGACTACCTTCTTGCCACCGCCAGCCCACAGCCCGCCAGCAACCCCGCTGAGGCGATCTGGCTTCCCCTCGGTAGCACCGGACCCCGGCAACGCCTCGCCGACCTCGCCCATCCCCGCCACTGGGGATCGCAGCGACCGTGAGCCCTGCCCCATCCGACAGTGCTCCAGCGGTGTGCTGGAACAGTGATGGACCGTCAAGGCTCCCGGTCGAAGAGGCTCAGCAGCGCGTCACGGTGTTGCTTCCCAAGGATCCGCCGCTCGTTAGTGGGCCTGTGGCCGCCGTGTTGCTACGCGGTGCTTCTGGAGGCGGCGAACCCTCATGGCAGGCCTCGGGATCACGGGCGTTGAAGCTACCGCCAGGATCGAGGTAGGACACTGACCAGAATCCCGGTTGGCCAGGCTGCAGCGGAGGACTCGACCTTGAGATTGGCGTTCTACGGTCGGGTGTCGACTGAGGACCAGCAGGACCCGGAGTCGTCGCGGGCCTGGCAACTGCACCGCAGCCAGCAGCTGATCGAGCCCCACGGCGGCGTCTTGGTTGCCGAGTACTTCGACTGCGGCCACAGCCGCTCACTGCCCTGGCAACGGCGCCCTGCGGCCAGCCGCCTGCTGGAGACGCTTCGGGATCCCGACCGCGGCTTCGCTGGCGTGGTGATCGGGGAACCACAAAGGGCTTTTCTACGGCAACCAGTTCAGCCTCACCTTCCCGATCTTCACCCATGGCCGTGGTGCCAGCGCCGCTGCTGCTCTGACCGCCGCTATAGGCGCGGCCGCCTCCGGAGCTAGCGCCCGACGGGGCGGCCGTGGTCGCCGAGGACGCGCCGCCAGATCCGTACCCCCCAGTGCCCGACTTGCTGCCGCCGCAACCGGCGGCGAGCGCCCCTGCGGCTGCAAGCAGGGTGAGAGCGATGAGGGTGCGGCGCATGGATCCGGACCTCCTGGGATGCAACCTCAATTCCTGTGCTCCTGTGAAACCGCGCCCGCGGGTCCGCTTGTTCCCAAGCCCGCTCCCCCGGACTCCACAACGGCAAGGTTGTCGAGCGGCAAGCCCTCACGGTGAGCCACGGGGGATCGGTTGTCCCACAACCCCGCGTCCGGCCTGTCGCCAGGGCGGAGGAACCGCTTTACTGTCCAAGGGACGTCGAAAGGGGCTGCGGTGGCCAGGGAGAAGTGGCTGGATCCGAGCAACTGGGCCAGCCTGAAGCCGTTCGGCATCGGCGAGGAGCACCCCAACAACTACCTGGAGCTCTGGAACGCCTTCAAGGAGAACCGCGACCAGGCCCGCTACGCCTGGCGCATCCTCAGCCAGGGGACCTGCGACGGCTGCGCCCTGGGCACCAAGGGCATGCGCGACTGGACCACCAGGCAGGTCCACCTCTGCAACGTCCGCCTGCGGCTGCTGCGGCTGAACACCATGCCGGCGCTGGACACCGCCCTGCTCGCCGACGTGGCGCCGCTGGCGGGCAAGCGCAGCGCCGAGTTGCGTGGCCTGGGCCGCCTTCCCTACCCGATGGTGCGCCGCAGGGGCGAGCCGGGCTTCACCCGGATCGGCTGGGACGACGCCCTGGACCTGATCGCCGGGCGCGTCCGCGCCAGCACCCCCGGGCGGCTC
>Ga0210378_10000125_pt1 | contig 34819 bp, 18 predicted proteins | sample PLM1_60_b1redo_FD_155465 | JGI IMG/M metagenome (GOLD analysis project Ga0210378, IMG submission 155465) | Groundwater sediment microbial communities from an aquifer in East River, Colorado, USA - PLM1_60_b1 redo | ecosystem: Environmental > Terrestrial > Soil > Riparian zone | place: USA: East... | reverse complement strand
CTGCTCTCCGGCACGCTGAAGGCTACCTTCGCGGGAATGATCGTCACCCTGCTCGGGTCGATCCTCGCGGGAACCGCCGGCCGCCTGACGCCGAGGACCGTCCTGGTCCTCCTGGTCTTCAACGCCCTCGTGGCCCTCTCCCTCATCAGTCTCATCACGCTGATGATGGTCCGCGTCGACGATCCCGTGGTGCCGCGCGCGACCTTCGCCCTCCTCAACACGCTCCTCTTCTTCCCGAGCGGCGCGATGTACCCGATCTACAGCTTCCCGCCCTGGCTCCAGGCGGTGGCGGCGGTGGACCCCTTCGCATATGCCGTGCACGGGTTCCGCGCCGTCCTGCTGAAGAACGTCGGCCTGGCCGCCATCGCGGGCGACGTCGTGTTCCTGGGCGCGTTCTCGGCGGCCTGCATCGGCGGCGTGCTCTTCTTGTTCCCTCGGAGGCTCTGACCCCCATGAAGATACTGGTGATCGGTCTGGATTGCGCGGCGCCGGAGGTGGTGCTGCGGGACGAGCGTCTCGTCAACATTCGCCGCCTGATGGGCCAGGGCTGCTACGGCCGGCTCGAGAGCGTCATCCCGCCCATCACCGTGCCCGCCTGGATGTGCATGTCCACCAGCCAGGATCCGGGGTCGCTGGGCGTTTACGGCTTCCGCAACCGCACGGACCACTCCTACGGCGGGCTGGCCGTCGCCAACTCCGGCTCCATCAACGCCCCCGCGATCTGGGACAGCTTCGGCACGAACGGCAAGAAGGTCGTCCTCGTGGGCGTGCCGCCCATGTATCCGCCGCGCCAGGTGAACGGGGTGTCGGTGGGCTGTTTCCTGACCCCGGACCCCGCCCAGAGCCAGTTCACCCACCCCGCCAGCGTCAAGGGCGAGATCGAGAAGGTGGTGGGTGGGACCTACCCCGTGGACGTCACTGGCTTCCGCACCGACAACAAGGATTGGCTGAAGGACCAGCTCCACGAGATGACGCGGAAGCACTTCGAGGTGATCCGGCACCTGATGACGACGGTCGAGTGGGAGTACTTCCAGTTCGTGGAGATCGGCCTCGACCGCCTCCACCACGGGTTCTGGAAGTACCAGGACCGGACGGACCGCGACTACGTGCCCGGCCACAAGTACGAGTCGGTCGTGCGCGACTACTACCGCCTCCTGGACGAAGAGGTCGGCACGCTCCTGGAGCTCATCGACGAGGACACGATCGTGCTCGTGGCCTCGGACCACGGGGCGCAGCGTCTGGATGGCGGCTTCTGCGTCAACGACTGGCTGCGGAGCGAGGGACTCCTGGTCTTGAACGAGGAGCCCGCCAAGCCGACTCCCTTCTCGCCGAAGATGGTCGACTGGACGAAGACCAGGGTCTGGAGCGAGGGCGGTTACTACGCGCGCGTCTTCGTCAACGTCGAGGGGCGCGAGCCCGACGGGCGGGTACCGCCCGCGGAGCTCGACCAATTCCTGGCGGACCTCACCAAGCGCTTCCAGGCGCTGACCGACGACCGCGGCAAGGTCATGAGCACCCAGGTGTTCCGGCCCCGGGACATCTACCGCACCGTCCGCAACGTCGCCCCCGACCTCATCGTGCACTTCGACCGCCTGTTCTGGCGGTCGATCGGCAGCGTCGGCAACCCGCAGCTCCACGTCCGCGAGAACGATACCGGGCCCGACGGGTGCAACCACGCCCAGCACGGCGTGTTCGTGCTCAGCGCCCCCAACCTGCCTCACCGGGGCGAGGTCGAGGGCATGCGGCTGCTCGACGTCGCGCCCACGCTGCTGGAGCTGAGCGGGCGCCCGGTGCCGGCCTCCATGCAGGGGCAGTCGCTCCTGCAGAGGAGTCGAGCCGCCGTCACCGCGTAGTCGTTCGCCGGGAGCGGCCCGGTAGTAGCATGGGATCGTGAAGCGTCGCGGGCTCGGCGTCCCGATCGTTCTGTTCGCGTTCCTGTGCCTCCGGTGCGACCGGGGTCCCGTACCGGACTCGCCGGGGGAGGTGCCGAGCCGCTTCACCTCGCTGTCCGCCGAGCTGACGGGGACGCTGGACCAGTTCGCGCGGCTACTCGACACGCTGCCCGCGCGCCGCACGGGCGTGATCTTCGGCGGCGAGGTCCTGCCCGCCAACAGCCACCGGGGCGAGGACCTCCTCACCGACGGCGCGTACCAGGGCTGCCTGCTGTACGTCGACCGCCTGAAGGCCCTCGGCGTGGGCGGGGTCACGGTGGCGATGGACTACCCTCTCCTGAACGCCGACTATCCGCGCTCGGCCGAATACTGGAGCTTCTACCGGCGTCTCGCCGGCGACATCAAGGCCCGCGGTCTGAGGCTCAACGTCAAGGTCGGGCCCATCTTCACCGACCGGAACTTCTCGAACGTCCGGGTCGACTATTCGAACCTAACCCTGGACGAGTACTTCCGCGACCGTGGGCGGATCGCGCAGCGCATCGCGCTGGAGATCCGTCCCGACTACCTCTCGATCGGGAACGAGCCGTCCACGGAGGCGGAGATCCTCCACCTCGAGATCACCCCCGACCGGTTCGTGCGGTACGTCAACGAGACCCTGGCGGGCATGAACCGGTCGGTGACGCTGGTGGGGGCGGGAGCCGGGACGTGGGACTCGACCGACTACGTCGAGAGGTTCGCCCGGCAGACCAGCCTGGACTACATCGACCTCCACATCTATCCCCTCGGGAGCCTCGGCGGCGACTATCTCCGGCGGGCGGCGGAGATGGCCGACATCGCCGCGGCCGGGGGCAAGCGCGTCATCATCGGCGAGGCCTGGCTGTACAAGGCGGGCCGCCTCGAGCTGGCGATCGCTCCCACCGCCCCCGTCATCTTCGCGCGCGATGTCTACAGCTTCTGGGCCGCGCTCGACGCGCGGTTCCTGCAGGAGATCGCCCGCCTGGCGAGCCTCAAGCGAATCGAGTACGTGTCGCCCTTCTGGACGAAGTACCTCTTCGCCTACCTGCCCTTCGACGATCGGACGAGCGCGGCGACGGCCGCGCAGCTGTTCTCCATGTCGGACCAGGAGGCCGTCAAGCAGCTCACCGCCGGCGGCTACTCGGTGACCGGAGAGGCCTACCGGGACGTGATCGGCCGGTACCGGTAGCGCCCGCCTGCCTCTCTGTTCCTACCGGCACACCGAGCACGTGCCGCCGTTCTGGGAGCAGTGTTTGCAGTACCGACAGTTCTTGCAGGCGTGGCAGGTCCCTCGCGGACTACAGGTGCCAGCGTGTGCGTCGTGGACGATAGGCTCGCCAACGGTTAGACCGGCGGTCACGAGGATGGTCGCGAGCATGAGTCTCCGGATCGCCTTCATTTACAGCCTCTCTTTCGATGCTGCCCGTGTACGAGCGGCTACCGTGGAGGAAGTGGAAGGCTGACCCTTCCGCGACATCTCTGACTGGATGGGAACCAATTGAGAGTGCGCTTCTTGTGGTCAAATGACAAGCGAACAGCGGGCGAAGGCGGTTCCGGGGTCAACCAGTCAGACCACTGGTTGCACTGTTAAGCAATTGTGACGATCAGACCTCAACTGAAAAGAAAACGTGGGCTCGGCCCCCTCTCCCCCTTGGGGGAGAGGGTAGGGTGAGGGGGAACCCTCACCCCAGCCCCTCTCCCTTTCAGGGAGAGGGGATAGCTCGACTTTGGCGGTCGTCAGTCGCTCTTCACGCGGGCGTGCGCCCTGTCGTTGGCTACTTCTGTTTTCTGCGGCCTCTGCGCGTCCTCTGCGGCCTCTGCGTTGAAGGGCAACGCTAATGGCCGCCTTCTAGCAGCGAGTGCAGCCAGATGAGGGCCTGGTACGTCTGGCCGGTCCCGGTCAGACGGCCGGCCAGCATCGCCTGCGTCGAAGCCAGCTGGGACAGCGTCAGCAGTTGGTCAGGGGCGAAGAAGAACGTCTCGTCGTAGTCCAGGTAGCTGAAGAAGTACTTCGACCAGAAGAGCGAGATGAAAGCGAACCGCTTGCTGACGGCGAGCCGGGTCAGCACCTCGACAAAACGCCGGTCGAGCGGCTCCCAGAACGAGAACGCGTCCCGCGACAGCAGCTCGGTGAACAGCGAGCCGCTCAGGGGGAGCTCGGCATCCCTCACCTTGTAGAGCCACGTTTCGCTCATCGCGATGTCCTTGCCGGCGAGGTGAGCGGCGTCGGCAACGATGAGGGCCCGCCAGAGGAAATCGCGGTTGATCGGGTAGAGGTGGACGTCGAGGTAGCTGAGGCCCGGCAGCCCCAACTGCCTCTGGGCCAGCTCGTAGAAGTCGTCATGCCATGTGCCCGCGCCGGCCCCGAGGGAGGCGGTGAACGCTCCGCGCGCCCACAGGCCCGCCACGAGGTGGCTGACCAGGTCGTAGGCTCCTTCGACCGACCCCACGGGCTGGCCGGTCTGGCTCTCCTCCACGTCCGGCTCCGCCTGGAGCGTGAGGTAGTCCGGCGCGATCTCGCGGACGATCGTGGTCGCGACGTCGAGCCGCCCCGCCTTGTACTCTTCGACGGTCTCCACCGAGCGGTAGAAGGTCGCCAGCCGCAGTTCCGTGCCGAGGAGGGCGCCGCTCTTGACGATGAGCTTCAGGCCGCGCTGGCGGGCCGCGCTCGCCACCGTCTTGTAGAAGGCGAGGTACCGCCAATACTCCCCCGAGGCGCCGTGGAACGGTGGGTAGAGCATCGGGTAGCTGATGTTCACGGTGACCGCTTCGACGCCCGCGTCGGCCAGGCGGTTCACGGCCAGGACGGCGCCCACGAGCGAGGTCGGACCCAGCAGCTCCTCCAGCCGGTTGGCGTCGGCATGCGACAGCTCCGTGCTGAAGACCACCGGCGATCGCTCGGTGGCCGGGGGCAAGCTGCCGGCGAACGCCTCGATCGTGGTCGCCAGGTCCGCGTGGAGATCCTGGAAGCTCGGGGGGATCGGAGGACCCTGCGCGGCGGCTTGTGTCGAGAGGACGAGGACGAGCAACGATCCGAGGAGTCCGTCTCGGTAACGGTGGAGACGGACTCCCATCAGGCGCCGGGACACGCTCCTAGTTGACCTGCACGAACACCGTGCCCGCGCTAGTGACCAGCTGCAGGAGGTGCAGGCCGTTCATCTTGACCTGCTGAGCGGCCCCGCTGCCCTGGAGGATGATGGTGACGTTCTGCGACGCGCTGAACTTGGACCGGATGCGGTTTCCGCCCGGCGCGTCGATGAAGTCCTGCTTGAGCTGCGCGAGCGAGTGGTTCGGCCCGTAGAGCCACTTGGACTTCGCCTGGTTGGGCGCCGGCGAGATCGGCGCGGCCGCGTTGTACTGCAGCGTTTCGATCCGGGCGTCGAGCTGGTTCAGGGTCCGGGTCACGATGACCGCGAGCGTGAGCACGTTGCCCGCGCGGTCCGGCACCTGGTACGTCTCCCGCTGCGGCCCCGCCGCCGGCGGCGTGGACGAGGCCACGGAGACGGCGGGCACGCCCGCGAGGCCGTCCCGGCCGAGCGCGAGGAGGCTCCCGGTGGCGGTGTCGAGCTGCAGGAGCGCCTCCGGCGCCGTCTTGTCGATGTTCACCGCCCCGCTCGTCGACGCCGAGTTGCCGGCCTTGTCGAAGGCGGTGCCGTGGACCACCTGGCCCGCGCCCTCGCCGGTCCGCGTCACCGGCGCGGTCACGCTCGCAATACCCGAGCGGTCGTCGGTGGCCGCGAACGCGACGGTGACGTCGGTGTTGTTCCATCCGGATCCGTTGGGCAGCGGGCTCGCGCCGGCTACGATCACGGGCGCCGTCTTGTCGATGTTGATGTCGTCCACCACGGCGATGGCGGTGTTGCCGGCCAGGTCGGCGGCCAGCGCGCTCCGCGCCTGACCGGTGCCCTCCGTCTGGACCACCTGCGACGCTCCGCACAGGGCGATCGCCGACACGCTGTCCGAGCAGGTGAAGTTGACGGTGACGTTCGTGTTGTTCCATCCAAACCCGTTGGCCAGCGGCGTGCGGGAGCCGACGATGGTCGGCGATGTCTTGTCGATCCGCACCGTCACCGACTTCACCGTGGTCTGGCCCGAGGAGTTCGTCGCCGTGCACGTGACCGTCGTCAGCCCTTCGGCAATGACGGTGACCGGCTCGCACCCCGGGGAGGAGGCGAGCCCCGCTTTAGGCGTCGCGATCGTCCAGCTCACGGTGACGTCCGCGTGGCTCCAGCCCGCGAGGTTCGGAGCGGGCGACATCGACGCCGTGACGATCGGCGGCGGTGTCAACACGCCCAGCGGCGACGCTTTCGACGGCGCGCCCACGAAGTTGGAGGGCGGAGAGAGGTGGCCCTGCGCGTCCTCCGCCCGCACGAAGTAGAGCGACTGGAGCGGCGACGGCGCCGCCTCGATGAACGTGGTCTCGCTCGTCACCGCGATCAAGTTGAACGGCTGCGGGAACGCCATCGGCAGTACGATCGCGCCCGGCGCCGGGGGCCCGCCGATCGGCGGCATGGCCTTGATCTCGGCGACGATGGAGCAGATGGTGGAGTCGCTGAAGTCCCCGGGACACAGGAAGTCCAGCGCCCCCGCCTGGATGTCGGCGAGGGTGACCGTGATGTCCGTGCCCGGGATCGTGAACGAGAAGGCCGACCCCACGAGCTGGTCCAGAGGCTGCACGAGCGACCGATACACGCGATAACGCATCGCGCCCGGCACCGGCGGCCAGGAGATGACGGCGGTGTCGGGGGAGATCACGCGGCTGAGGGCGTTCACGTTCTGGGGCGAGGGCAGGGACGGCGCGGGCCGCTCGATCGACTGGAAGACCTGGAGCCCGCCGCGCTGCCGCGCCGTGCCCAGGAACAGACCCTGTTCCCCCAGCTCGGGCACGTACTCGAAGCTGCGTCCGCCGTAGTTGTAGGGGTCACCCAGGCCGGTCGTGGTGACCGCCGACCAGTGGATGCCATCCGAGGTCTTGAAGAGGTCGAAGCCGTACTCGTAGCCGAAGAGCGGATCCAGCGCGGTTATCCCCTTGAGCCCGACGCTCCAGTCCCACGTCGACAGGTAGAGCTCCTCACCGGTAGAGCCCATCCGCCAGAAATGCCCGTTGAACCAGCTTCCGAAGCCGATCCCCAGCCCGCTGATGGGCGTCTTGATGCCGGCGGGCGTGATGCGCGGCTCGCCGACCACGAGGTCCCAGGTGTCGTCGGGGTTGATGCGGACGAGCTCGGTCGGGCGGTTGGTCCCCGAATAGAGCTGCCCCTTGAAGATCATGAAGCTCATTCCCTGGGTCGACCGGAACAGGGAATTCGCCTGCCATCCCCCGTTGGTGATGATGGGGATGTAGGTGTATGGCGGCGCGCCCTGGGCGGTGGTCTTGTAGACGCCGTAACCGTCCTTGTTGATGAAGGCGTCGCCGGTCGTCACGTACAGGAAGCCGTTGAAGACCTCCATGTTCCAGACCGGGAACTCCTCGATCGGAGGGGCGGCCAGGAACCAGGCGTTGTTGCCCGCGAAAGGGTTGGCCGAGGCGATGATCTGGCCGACGCCGCGATAGTCGCCGACGGTGGCGAAGAGCTGGTTTCCGTACGGGGTCAGCGAGCGGAATGTGTTGAACCGTCGCTGGTTGGGCACCGGCTTGCCGAGGTCGCCCAGGTACGTGCCCGGCGCCTGCGGCGCCGCCGCCCAGTGCTCGCCGTCCAGCGTGCGGAGGAGGCGCGGCGGAGGGAACCCGATCGTCTCGAACGGCGGGAATTCGTTGAAGATCGCCCCCGACGTGACGCCGCCCACGTAGAGCGCCTTCTCTCCGTTCGCCTCGGTGAAGATCGTCATGCCTCGGAAGCCGATATCGCGGGCCGTGAACCGCGGGTTCCCATTGCTGTCGGTTCCGAGCGGGATCGTCTCTGGCGATTTGTAGACGCGCTTCCAGGCGGTCGTCTCCGGCGTGTACTGCCAGATCTCCGCCGCGAGCGTGTTCGGCAGCTGGTTGAGCGGCGGGCACAAGTCGTCGAGCATGGCCAGCGCGTAGCTGGTGGAGCCCGTCTGGGCGTCGTTGGCGGCCAGGGTCACGCAGATCTGCTGGCGGCCGGTGCCCACGTAGAGCTTGCCCTCGAACCACTTCATCGACCAGGCCCACGCGTTGGCGTCGGAGCCGCCCTGGTCGTGGAAGCCGTTGCTCGCGATCTTCCGGAACTCGGCCAGCGTGTTCTCGAGGCCCCGGATGCGCGCGTCGATCTTTGGGAACGACATGACGCCGTTGGTGTGGAAGTGGTCGGTCGGCAAGGTGCTGAGATCGACGGCAAAGTCGGCGGAGAGCTGACCTCTCGGCACGGTCACGAACCCGTCGTTCTCTTCGCTGGGCACCAGGTCCTTGAGGATCGATCCCGTGGGGATGGTGAAGGGGTTGGTCATGAACCGGTCCCCCTCGATCGTGTAGATGGGCACGCCCATCGCCTTGAGGACCGGGTCGGCGTTCTCGCGGAAGGCCGCCATGTTTGTGGTCGTGAGCGAGGCCACGCCGTCGTTCAGGAGGCCCAGCGGGCCGGCGATCGGGCGGCCGGGGCCGAAGGCCCAGTCGGCCAGCTCCGTGCCCAGGTTCGGCGTGGACACGGTGAAGAGCGCCTTCACCATGCCGCCGATCTGCGGGTTCATCATGGCCGCTTGAACGTCGGCCCCCCCCTTCGAGTGGCCGACGACGTAGAAGCTCCCCACGCCGTAGTGGGTCGCGATCCGGGGCAGGATCACGGCGAGCGCGGCCGCGTTCTCGGAGATCGACCCGCTGTTGCGCGAGTTGTCCTGGTTGATGCTCATGTAGGCCGTGCGGTAGCCCGCCAGGAACGCGGCCTGGAACATGCCGTTCCGGACCCACCAGTCCGTGGCGTTGCCGGCGAGGCCGTGCACGAACACGATCACGGGCGCGTGGCCGCCGAACGGCGGTATCGATCCGTAGAAGATGTTGGGGAAGTCGGGATCAGGGTGAGGGATGGGTATTGCGGCCAGCTCTTCCGCGGGATACGGCGTCAATTCCGCTTCCGTTCGGGCGTCCTGAGCGGCCAGGCCGCCGGCGAAGATCAGGAACAGCGCCGTCGTCAGCGCGGATGCTCTTCCTCGAGACATGAATCACCTCTGTCCTCAACCCGGACCAGTTTTGGGAACTGCGCGTCCTGCCCCCGCTGCAAGGCACGGTCCCGCTCCGCGCGCGGCGGCAACGCGCGTAACCTGCCGGTTCGATGGAGCTTCGCTTGGCGCACTCGCGGCCGCGCACGTCGAAAGGCATTTGAGGGCAGACACAACTCTGCCCGGAAGGCGACTTTTCCGAGAGAGCCGCCGCGCGCAAGCGACACCTTGACACGCGTGCAATTCTTAACCGGTTCGAACAGGAGAGAGTGATGATCCGCCGCGGATGGCGTCGTCGTATCGGGGTCGTCGTGGGAACGGCGTGTGTCCTGGCCGCCGGCGGGGCCTCGGGCCCGAGCGGGGCCGCGAGCTCGGGGCCGCCGATCGCGATCATCGGCGTGGGCGACAGCCTCACCCACGGGACGATGGACGCCACCAACAACGCGCTGAACACGGCGAACGCGTACCTCCAGCGCGTCCGCAACGCGCTCGCGCAGCGCGTTCCCGTGGTGTTCTCCCAGCCTTTCTACGATCTCAGCGAAGCGCGCATCGAGCCGAACCGCATCCCGACCAACCTCGCCGTCGACGGCGCCGACTCGTTCAGCGTCGAGGGCGTCGACTACTACAAGCGGGCCGGCGTGGACGAAAACGTCACCAGCCCCGGCCTGCAAGCGGACAAGCAGAATCCCGTCCAGTTCTCCGACGACTACGACAAGGTCCTCTTTCCCATCAACGTCCTGGCCGGACGGCCGATCGGCCAGGTCGGGTCCGCCGAATGGCTGCTCGGCCACGCCCTGCCCGCGGCGGGCGTGAACAAGGCCATCACCGTCTACTGGGTGGGCAACAACGACTCGAGCCTGGCCGCTCTCGGCAACGGCGGCTCCAACCCGATGTTCGTGCCCCTGCCGCCCGAGCAGCTCCTGCCCGTCCTGCCCGGACTCAGCCTGCTGATGCAGTTCGCGGCCGCCCAGGGCCTGGTCTCGTTCGAGCCGTACGCGGCGACCTCGATCGACCGCAACCTCACGACCATCCCGGACTTCGCCGCCCAGAACGCGCGCGTTCTCGCCCGCCTGGTCGCGGCCGGATCGGACGCGGGCGTCGAGAACCACATCTTCGTGCTGACCCTGCCGTACTACAGCGCGGTGGGGTATCTCATGGATTCGGAGGACATCGAGTTCTACCTGCGCAAGGTGAACCCGGCCTACCGCGTCCCGCCGTCGTTCGTGCGCGTGACGCCGTTCGGGCAGCCGATCACCGATCCCCTGAAAGGCGATCGCGTCTCGTTCCTGACCTTCGGCATCATGTACACGCTGCTCGACACCGGCCTGCCGGTGAGCTTCGTGAACCAGGTCATCGAGACCGCCGGCCAGCAGCGGGATGGGCTCGTTCTGTCCGAGGCCGAGAACGCGACGATCCGAGCGCGCATCGACGGTTACAACGCCGTGCTGCGGGCGCTGGCACAGGCCGCCGGTCCCCACGTGCACGTCGTCGAGATCGGCCCGATCCTGAACGCGGTTCTCACCGGCCAGCTTCCCCTCGTCATCGACGGCAAGCAGATCGGCCGCAAGTGGATCCGGGGCAGCTCCTTCGGCTTCGACGGCGTGCATCCGAACTACCTCGGGCACACGTTCATCGCCGATGTGCTGATCGACCGGATCAACAACGAGATGGGCCTCGACGCTCCGCTGACGCCCCTGGAATCGGTGATGGCCACGGACCCCTACATCGATCGGGACGGCGATGGCTGGGCGGCGGGACCCAACTACACGCACGCCGGCTTCACCCAGGTGCTCTTCCTGCTGAAGGATCCCGACGACACGAATGCGTCCACGCAGGTGACGCTGCCCCCCAACGTCTGGCAGATCATCCAGGACGCGCTCCTCGGCGGCCTGTTCAGCACGGCGCCGGAGCTGCGGGCCGAAGCTCAGCGGCTGGGCCTGACGCCGCCCCGATGAGGCGGATTTAATCCGTCGATAGCGCGACTTTAGTCGCGCTCCGCCGCGGGCGCGCCGGAAAGCGTTCCCGAGCACGCCTCGCGCCACGGCGCGCGGCGGCTCAGCAACAGCGGCTTGCGCGGCTGTATCCCACTGATTGGCGCGGGCATGCTTGTTGCTCTCTCCGCGCAGTCCCCATGGCTAATAAGGCACTGCTGATCGGTCTCGACGGCGCGGCGTTCACGCTCGTCCATTCGCTCGTGGCGGGGGGCACGATGCCCTGCCTCGCGCAGCTCATGGCGGAGGGCGCCCGCGCGCCGCTCCGGACGGGGACCGCGAACGCGGGTCCGGCCCTCTGGTCCGTCCTCGTATCCGGCCGCTCGGCCGGAGACGAGGGGGGCGAGAGCCTCTGGTCCGTCGCCCATCGGCACGGGCTGCGATCGATCGCCGTCAACGTCCCGGGGACGTGGCCTGCTCCCGACGGGTGCCGGTCCGCCGACGCGGCGTCGGTTCCGCAGGCAGACGCGGTCGGCGGTGATGCCGAAACGCGCGTCGAGGCGCTCATCCGCCGCGATCAGGAGTCGTTCGAGGTGTTCCGTCGCCTGGGGGCGAAGGAGGAAACGATGATCGCCGACCGGCTGCGCGAGCTGGGTTACATCGAGTAGGCACTGAAATGATCGAACTGCTTCGGACGGTGAAGGTCGTCGGCCTGCGGCCGCTGCTGCGCCTGCGTCGGGCGCAGAAGCTGGCGTGGCCCGGCATGCTCAACGGCTTCTACTCGACCCGCATCATGCAGACGCTCTTCCACGTGGGCTTCTTCGACGAGGTCTCCGACAAGGGCCACATCAACCCCGACGACTTCGCGGCCGCGCGGAACCTCGACCCCGAGGTGCTGCGCTCGCTGAGCGACGCCATGTTCGCCTTCGGCGTGCTCGACCGCCAGAACGGCGGATACAAGCTCGCCCCCAAGGGACGGTCGCTCGTCGAGGTGGGGCGGGGATGGTTCGACGGCGTGTACGGCTACGACGACATGGTCAGCGGCCTCGAAGGCATCCTGCGCAAGGAGCGCGTCTACGAGCGCGATGCCAGCCGGGATCCGGTATACGTGGCGCGCGGCTCCGGCCTCATCGAGGGGCGCATCTACTTCCCGCTCGCGATCGACTACGTCCGCAGCCACGGCCTGCGCAAGGCCCTCGACCTCGGATGCGGCGACGGCACCTTCCTCCGGCACCTCTGCCAGGCGCTGCCCGGCGTGTCGGGCTGTGGCGTGGACCTTTCCCCAGAGGCGATCGTCGACGGCCAGGCCCAGGCCAAGGCGGCCGGCCTCGCCGACCGGCTGCACCTGTTCGCCGAGGACATCAGCAAGCTCGTGGACATGCCGCCGGCGCTGAAGGGCGTCGACGTGGCCACGACGTTTTTCGTGCTGCACGAGCTGCTCTACACCGGCCCGCAGCGGGTGATCGACTTCCTGAAAGGCTTCCGCCGCAACTTCCCGGGCGTGCCACTGCTGGTCTTCGAGGTGGATCGGCCGACCCCCGACGAGATGCGGCGGCGGCCGGGCATGGCGATTCCGTACTACCTGCAGCACGACCTGTCGCACCAGAAGCCGATCGCGAAGGAGGGGTGGCGGCCGATCTTCGAGGCGGCCGGCTTCGAGAAGATCCACCAGCGCCACCTCGGCTTCGCGCGGTCGGTGATCTTCACGCTGCAGTAGACGGCGGGGGGGGACGTTGAGCCGCGTCTTGCTGACCGTATGGCCGCTGACGGGGCACCTGCACCCAAACCTCGCCCTGGCCGACGCGCTGCGGCGCGCCGGCCACGAGGTGGCGTTCTACACGGGCGAGGGGGCCCGGGCGCTCGTGGAGGGGGAGGGCTTCCGGCTGTTCCCCTTCCGCGCCGTCGACGAGGGCACGGTCCAGCGGCTCGCCCTCTCGCCCGATGGCATCCTCTCGGCGCGCCGGCGGCCGTGGCGGAAGCGCGCGCTCTGGCGGTCCTGGGTGCTGGACACGGTACCCGACCAGGTCAAGGACCTGCGGGAGGTCGTCGCCGCGTACGCGCCCGACGTCATCACCACCGACCCTACGATGTGGGCGCCGTTCCTCGTGCTGCACGAGCTGCTCGGCCTTCCGGTGGCGGTCTTCTCGCTGATCCCGGCGTGCCACATCGCCGGGACCGAAGGTCCCATCATCGGCTTCCCCCTGCCCCGGCCCCGCGGGCCGCTCGACCGGGCGCGGGCGTCGGTGCTGAGGCGCGTGAGCGGCCTGTTCCTCAACGCCGTGCGCCGAGACGCCAGTGCCCTGCGCGCACGGTACGGGCTCCCGCCGCTCGCGGGCAAGGTGACGGACTTCGCGGGCCGGATGCCGCTCTACGTCGTGCCGGGGACCCGGGACTTCGACTACGACCGCACCGACCTCCCCGCCTCGGTGAGGTACGTAGGCCCTTGCCTGTGGACGGGCGCGCGCGGCGAATCGGCTCCGGCCTGGGTCGACCACCTGCCCGCCGGGCAGCCGCTGGTGTACGTGAGCGAGGGCACCGTCAACCTCGAGCCACGGGTGCTGCGGGCGGCGGCCCTCGGCCTCGCCGGCCTGCCGATCCAGGTCATCCTCACCACCGGGCGCCACCGCGATCCGGCCTCGCTGGGCCTCGGAGCAGGGGTGCCGGCGAACATCCGCGTCGAGCAGTGGGTGCCGCTGACGCCGCTGCTGTCGCGGTTGGCCGCGCTCGTGACCGTGGGCGGGCCGAGCACGCTGCTCGCCGGGCTCAACGCCGGGGTGCCGGCGGTGATCGTGCCGTTCGACTGGGATCATCCGGAGACGGCGTGGCGGGTGGCCGCGAGCGGAGCCGGCCTTCGCCTCGCCCCGCGAGAGTGCACCCCGACGCGTATGCGCGAGGCGGTGCAGCGCGTGACCGAGGAGCCGTCGTTCCGGCGCAACGCGCAGCGGTTGGCCGCGAACTTCCGCGCTGCGGGGGGAGCCGACCGCGCGGCGGCGCTCGTGGCCGGTCTCGCGCCGGAACGGGCGAAGGCGGCCCCGCCCGCCGCCGAGGGGAGCCTGGCGTGGCTCGCTTCCTGATCGGAGCGTGGCCCTACTCGGGCCACGTCCATCCCTCGGTCTGGCTCGCGCGCGTGCTGCGCCGCCGCGGGCACGAGGTGGCCTTCTACACGGGCGCGATGCCGCAGCGTCCCGTCGAGGAGGAAGGCTTCACCCGCTTCGGGTTCGATCGGCTCGCGCGGGCCCTCTCCGAAGCGACCGGCCTCGGCGACGGCTCCGACGCGCCGCCGCTCTACGAGGCGCTCACGCGGAGGTACACGAGCTTCGACGAGCCGTCGCCCTTCGCGCGCCTGCGGCGCACGCGGGCGCTCTACCGGGAGATGATCGCCGGCACTCTGGACGCCCAGGTCGAAGACCTCGAGCGGATCCGGCAATCGTGGCGGCCGGACGTCATCGTCGCCGACCCGTTCCTCTGGGCGCCCTTCGTCGTGCTGCACGAGACGCAGGACGCGCCGGTGGCCGTCTTCTCGTTCTACGCGGGGTGCCTGGTGCCGGGCGCCGACGCGCCTCCGGCGGGAATGGGGCTGCCCAGCCCGCGGCGCCCGGGCGCTCGTTGGCGCTCCGCGATCGCGCGCCTGGCCTCCGCGCCCTTCGGGAGGGCCAACCAGCGCGACGTCGACCGCGTCCGCCGCCGCCACGGCCTCGCCCCGCTGGGCATGCCGGTGGCCGCGTGGCTCGGCCGGATGCCGCTCCACCTCGTGTGCTCGTCGCCGGAGTTCGATTACGAGCGGCGCGACTTGCCGCCGGCGGTGCAGTACGTCGGGCCCTGCGGATGGGACGGGCCCGCCATGGAGCCGCGGCCGGAGTGGCTGGCCGCGGGGCCCGGCGCGCGGCCGCTGGTCTACGTCAGCGAGGGCACGGCGCAGGTGAGGGCGCCCGTGCTCCTCAAGACGGCGGTGGAGGCCTTCCGCGAGATTCCCGCCGACGTCGTCATGACGACCGGGCGGCACCGCGACCCCGCGCAGATCGGGCCCCTGCCCGCCAACGTGCGCGTCGAGCGCTTCGTTCCCCAGGGCGACCTCCTTCCCCGCGTGCGTCTCATGGTGACCAACGGCGGCAGCAACAGCGTGCGCGGCGCCCTGCAGGCCGGCGTACCCCTCGTCGTGGTGCCGATGGAATGGGACCAGCTCGAGAACGCCCAGCGGGTGGCGGAGGCGGGCGCCGGCCTGCGCGTGCCCCTGGCGCGGTGCACGCCCGCGTCCCTGCGCGCCGCGGTCGAGCGCGTGCTGGAAGGCGGCACGTTCAAGCAGCGCGCGGAGCGGATCGCGGCGAGCTTCGCCCGCTACGGCAACGGCGCGCGCGCGGCGGAGCTGCTCGAGGCGCTGGCGGAGCGGCGGGCTCCGGAAAGGACCGCATGAGCTTCTGGGCCGGCCGGCGCGTGCTCGTGACCGGCGGGGGTGGGTTCATCGGCGCGCACGTGGCGTCCCTGCTGGTCGCGCGGGGCGCGCGGGTGACCGTCACGACGGGAACGCGGGCCGCCCCCGAGCGGCTCGCGATGCTCCACGCGCTCGGCTGCGAGCGGATCGGGCCGATCGACCTCACCGGGCCGGAGGCGTGCGCGGCCGCCTGCCGTGGCCAGGAGGCGGTGCTCAACCTCGCCCACGCCGACGGCAGCGTCGCGTTCAAGCGGAGCCGCCCGGCCTGGATCTTCCGGCGCAACACCGTCATCACGCTCAACATGCTGGAGGCCGCCCTCGCGGCGGGGGTGGAGCGCACGCTCGTGGTGAGCTCTTCGGAGGTGTATCCGGCCGTCGCCACCCCGCCGATGACCGAGTCGGCGGCGGCCGCCGCCACCCTGTCCGACCGCGCCGACGACGGGTACGCATGGTCGAAGCGCGTGTCGGAGCTGGCGGCACAGCTGTATGCGCGCGAGCACGCCATGAAGGTGGCGATCGCACGGCCGAACAACGTGTACGGCCCCGGCGATCATTTCGACGCCGAGCGGAGCCGGGTCATCCCCGGCCTCATCCGCGACGTGTTCGCGGCCGCCGATCGCATCACGGTGTGGGGATCGGGCGAGCAGGTCCGGACGTTCCTCTACGTGGAGGATTTCGCCCGGGGTGCGTTGGACCTCACGGAGCGGTACGCGGTGGGCGATCCCGTCAACTTCGGGGGGGAAGAGGAGGTCACGATCTTGCAGCTCGCCGAGATGGTCGTGCGGCTGTCCGGCCGGCGGCTGGCCGTGGTGTGCGACCCGCGCAAGCCCGCGGGCTCGCCCCGGAGGACGGTGGACACCACGAAGGCGCGCGAGGTGCTCGGATACCGCTCGTCGGTGCCCCTCGAGACCGGGCTGCGCGCGACTATCGCCAGCTACCAGGAGAACGCCCTCCGAGTGCCCGCGGAAGGCACGGCCGCGACGGGGGCGGGGCAGGCCCGATGACGCCGCGCGAGCGTCCCAACGTCGTCCTCATCGTCGTCGATGCCCTGCGCGCGGACCACCTGTCTTCCTACGGATACCCGCGCGCCACCAGCCCGCACCTCGACGCGCTGGCGGCGTCCGGCGTCCTCGGCGAGTCCATGTACTGCGCGGGCATCCCGACCCAGCCCGCCTTCACGACCATCCACACCGGCCAGGCGCCGATGACCCACGGCATCGTCTCGCACGGGGGCACGGCCGAGCTTTCCAAGAAGACGCCCACGATGGCGGAGCTGTTCCTGGCCGCGGGTTACACGACCTGCACCGTCGACAACCTGATGCGCGAGCGGCTCTGGTTCGGGCGCGGGTTCGAGTACGTCATCGATCCCAGCCTGAGGCGCATCCTGCATCTGGGGGTGACCTGCGAGGAGCTGAACGCGCGCGCGATCCCGTGGCTGCGCGCGCACGCGGCCGAGCCGTTCTTCCTCTTCATCCACTACTGGGACCCGCACACGCCCTACACTCCGCCCGACCAGGACCGGGGCCTGTTCTACAACGGGGGGAACCCCACGGACCCGTCGAACACGTCGCTCGAGGACTGGTGGCGGCACCCGATGGGCGTGCTCGCGCGCGAGACGTGGCTGCAGACTCCGGCCGGCCGCATCACCGACGCCGAGTACCTCGTCTCGCTCTACGACTCGGAGATCCGCCACGTCGATCGCGGCATCGCCGAGCTGGTGGGGACGCTCGACGAGCTGGGCCTTCGCGATCGCACGCTGGTCGCCGTCACCGCCGACCACGGCGAGAGCATGACCGAGCACGGCGTGTTCTTCGAGCACCACGGCCTCTACGAATCGACGGTGCACGTGCCGTTCGTCGCGCGCTGGCCGGGCCGGATCCCGGCCGGACGGCGGTTGCCGCAGCTTCTCCAGCACCACGACATCGCGCCGACGCTGCTCGAGGCGGTCGGCCTGCGCACTCCCGCCGCGATCGAAGGCCGCAGCCGGTGGAAGCTCCTCAGCGGCCAGGATGACGATCCCGGGCGCGACGTGCTCTTCATGTCGGAATGCACGCACCAGGCGAAGTGGGCGCTGCGGGTGGGGCGGCACAAGCTCATCCTGGCCCGTGCGCCCGATTTCTACGGCACCCCGCTGCGCGAGCTCTACGACCTCGTGAGCGATCCCGCCGAGAAGACCAACATCGCCGAGCGCGTGCCCGCCCTGGCGGCGTCGATGGAGGCGCAGCTGGAGGAGTGGATCGCGAAGAGGGTCCAGGAGCTGGGCCGGCGGGACGATCCGCTGCGTGAGCAGGGCATCAGCCTGAAGCCGCTCATGGCGATGGGCCCGAGCTCATGACGATGGGCTGAGAAGGAGAACGGAATGGAACCCACCAGCGCGAGCGTCGAAGCGCCGCCGGCGATCCAGGACTACCTGAAGGCGTTCGAGGCGCGCGATCTCGACCGCTGCACCTCCTTCTACGCCGCCGACGCGGCCATACAGTTCCAGTTCAGCCGCTACGGGGGGCAGACCTCGATCGCGACGTGGCATCGCGAGCGCTTCGACGCCAACCTGCGCGTCCTTCGCATCGAGGAGGTTGTCGTCGAGGACGGCTCGGTCACGGTCGACGCCGTCGTCGCCTCCGACCGGCTCGCGAAATGGCACTTCGACAGCATGAGCGTGCGGCTCATCTTCGCGTTCCAGGACGACCTCATCCGCGAGCTGAAATGCGATCTTCGGGCGACTCCGTGGTGAGCAAAGTCTGCCTCCAGGCAGTTTGAAGTCTCCGTATCCGGACAGATCACACCTTGTAGCCATTGTCGCGAAGGCGCCGTTTCCGTCGGGGAAGGCCCGGCAGGAAAGCGAGCGGCGACATAAGTCTGCTCGAACAAGGATTTGATTAGAAAGGGCCGGGTCAAGTGCCTGAGTTGCACGGCGTTTACTGCCATTTTGGCAACCGTACGTTCTGGCTGACATCTTGCAATCAGTCGCCGGAAAAATGCAGGGGAATTCCAAGCATCGCGTCGTCGTCACGGGCCTCGGATGGGTCACCGCGCTGGGCACCGGAGTGCCCGCGGTCTGGCGGCGGCTGGTCGCGGGGGACAACGGCATCGGTCCCATCAGCTACTTCGACGCCTCGCAGTACTCCGCCCGCGTCGCGGCGGAGGTCCGCAACCTTCCCCTCCTGGATTCGGGCCTCGAGGCGCTGCCGATCGGCTACTGCCGGCGCGGCCCGCGCCTGTTCCTCCACGCCGCCCGCGAAGCCCACGCCGACGCGGGGCTGAGCGGCGCCGGGCTGCCCGCCCACCGCATCGGAGTGGCCGCGGGCACCACGGTGAACTACGTCCACATGCGCCTTGTCCACCACTACTTTCGATTCCGCCGGCCCGAGGCCCCCCACATGGACCTCGCTCGCTTCGCGCGCGAGGGCGAGCAGCCCGCCACGCAGTTCTATCGCCGGCAGGGCGAGATGACGAGCGTGCTCGCGGCGAAGGCCCTCGGGCTGGGCGGCCCCAACCTGGCCATCGACACCGCCTGCGCCGCCAGCGCCTACGCGGTGGGCGAGGCGTTCCGGATGATCCAGCGCGGCCAGGTGGACGCGATGGTTGCCGGCGGCGCCTGCTCCATCGTCAGCCCGGTGGCCATCCTCGCCTTCGCGGTCCTCGGCGCCCTCAGCTCGAATCCGGATCCCGATCAGGCCTCCCGGCCTTTCGACCGCCGCCGCGACGGCTTCGTGATGGGCGAGGGAAGCGGCGCCGTGGTGCTCGAGCGCCTCGAGCACGCCCAGGCCCGCGGGGCCAGGATCTACGGCGAGATCGCCGGCTACGGCACCACCCTCAACGCCGCGAACCTCACGGACCCATCGCCGGACGGCAGCAGCGAGGAGCGCGCGATGCGCCTGGCCCTCCGAGAAGCCGCCCTGGCCCCCGAAGAGGTCGACTACGTGGCCGCCCACGGCACCTCCACGGCCAAGAACGACGTCGTGGAGACGACGGCCCTGAAGCGCGTCTTCGGGTCGCATGCGCGGCGGCTGATGGTGTCGTCCAACAAGGGCCAGATCGGCCACACCATCTCGGCGGCGGGCGTCTGCAACCTGATCTGCGCCTTGAAGGCGATCGACGAAGGGGTGGTGCCCCCGACGGCCCACTACCGCGATGCCGACCCCCAGTGCGACCTGGACTACGTGCCCAACGTGGGCCGGCCGGCGCAGGTCCGCGCCGCGCTCGTGAATGCGTTCGCATTCGGGGGGCAGAACGCGGTGCTGGCCGTGAGGGCGGCGTAGGCGATACGGTTCAACCTCGGTTCACTGGAGGGCAGGAGAGGCACGATGGCGAATGTAGCGGCGTCCAACCAGGAAATTCTCGAGCGGTTCGCAAAGGTGGTCGCGCAGAGCCTGCGCATCGAAGCGTCGCTGGTCACCGAGGACGCCTATCTCGACGACCTCGGCGCCGAGTCGCTGGACCTGGCCGAGATCACCATGGAGAGCGAGGAGGAGTTCGACATCCTGATCGCGCAGAAGACCGTCCTCCAGACGGCCATGGAGGTCTTCGGCGAGGGCGTGCTGCTGAAGGACGACAAGCTCACCGACGAGGGCAAGCGGTTCCTCCAGCGGCGCATGCCGGAGTTCCCGGTCAACGGGGACGAGATCACGGTGGCCGACCTCACCAAGCAGTTCCTGCGCGTGGGCACCTGGGTGCGCATGATCAAGGGGCTGATGGAGCACACGCCCAAGACCTGCGCGAAGTGCGGCGCCGCCTACGGCAAGCCGCTGGCCGGCCGCCTCAAGTGCCAGTCGTGCGCCTTCGAGTTCGACATCCCCTCGGGCGAGGACCTCAATCGCGAGTGGGTCCTGCAGTACTACCAGCAGGAGTACGTGCCGTCGGCGCCGCTCGTACCGGCCCCACCCGCGTCGGTGGTCTGAGCGTGTCAGAGGTCCGCCCGGGGCTCGCCTCCGGGACGTCGTTGGGATCCGTCTCACTGTCCGAGGAAGCATGGCTGCGCTGAGCAACCCGCAATCCGGCCGCGCCTTCGAGGTCGTGGGCTCGACGCTGGCCGGCTGGCCCGATCCGGCGGTCGCCATCGCGGCCAGCCGGGCCGGCGCCACCGGTCTGCTCAACCTGGAGCACACGACCGATCTCGACGTGGCGCGGTCGGCGGTCGCCCGGTTGGCGACCTTCGGTCGCGGCGTGCTCGGCGTCAAGGTCCGGGCCGGGTCCCCCGCGGCCGCCGAGATCGTGGCCGCTCTCCCGTCCGCGATCACGCTCGTGGTCGTCGCGGGAGCCGGCACGGCCGGGCTCGGGCCCGCGATCGCGCAGGCGCGCGCGGACGGTCGCCGCATCCTGGCCGAGTGCACGAGCGTCGAGGAGGCGCGGGCCGCCGTGGCGGGGGGTGCCGACGGCGTGATCGCCAAAGGCCACGAGGCGGGCGGACACGTCGGCGAAGAGACGACGTTCATCCTCCTCCAGCGCCTGCGGACGGAAATCGACAAGCCGGTCCTGGCCTACGGTGGCATCGGCCTGCACTCGGCCGCCGCCTGCTACGTGGCGGGATGCAGCGGCCTCGTCGTGGACGTGCAGCTCGCTCTCGCCCGGGAGTCGTCGGTGCCCGCGCGGCTGCGCGGGATCCTGGAGCGCATGGAAGGCGACGAGACGCTCTGCCTCGGCGCCGAGCTGGGCGACCTCTACCGCATCTACCAGCGGCCGGGCATGGCCGCGGCGGACGCCCTGCAGCAACAGGAATCGGCGCTCGTAGCTGAAGCCACGGCCGCGAGCGAAGCGGGATTCATTCCCGCGGAGCGAGCGGGGGGTCTGGGGGGTGCGCCGCTAGCACCCCCCAGCTTAATGACGCCGCTCTGGCGCGAGGCCCTGCAGGCGCGCGTCGGCTGGGAGCGCCCCGCGACGCAGCTGCTCGCGCTGGGCCAGGACGGGGCGTTCGCCGCGCGCCTCGCGCGGCGCTTCCACACCGTGGCCGGCATCCTCGACGCCCTGCGCGCGGCCGTCGTGGACCACGTGGCCCTCGCCCGCGCCCAGCACGCGCTCGACAAGGGCGCCGCCCTCGCGCGGTCGCACGGCACCGACTACCCGATCCTGCAGGGTCCGATGACGCGCGTGAGCGACACCGCGGCCTTCGCGGAGGCCGTCGCTCGGGGCGGAGCGCTCCCGTTCCTCGCGCTCGCGCTGCTGCGCGGCCCCCAGGTGAGGGGGCTGCTCCAGGAGACGGGCGAGCGCCTCGGGGACCGGCCGTGGGGCGTCGGGATCCTGGGGTTCGTGCCGCTCGAGCTCCGCCAGGAGCAGCTCGAGGTCATCCACGACTTCCGCCCCCGCTTCGCGATCATCGCGGGGGGACGGCCCGACCAGGCGGCGCGGCTCGAGGCCAACGGCATCGCCACCTACCTGCACGTGCCCGCCCCCGGCCTCCTGCGGATGTTCCTGGAGGACGGAGCGCGGCGCTTCATCTTCGAGGGGCGCGAGTGCGGCGGCCACGTCGGGCCCCGGACGAGCTTCGTGCTGTGGCAGACGATGATCGACGCCGTCATGGACGCGCTCGCCGCCGGGATTCCGGCGGAAGGCCTGCACCTCGTGTTCGCGGGCGGCGTCCACGACGACTGCTCGGCGGCCATGGTCGCGGCGATGGCCGCGCCGCTGGTCGAGCGGGGCGCGCGCATCGGGGTGCTTCTCGGCACCGGCTACCTCTTCACCGAGGAGGCGGTGGCCGCGGGCGCGATCGTCGAAGGGTTCCAGCGCGCCGCCCTGGACTGCCGCCACACCGTTCTGCTGGAGACGGGGCCCGGCCACTCCACGCGCTGCGTGGACACGCCCTTCTACGAGACGTTCCGCCAGGCCAAGCGGCGGCTGGTGGGAGAGGGGCGGCCGCCGGAGGAGATCCGCGGCGAGCTGGAGAACCTCAACCTCGGCCGGCTCCGCATCGCCTCCAAGGGCATCGTGCGCGACGAGGACGCGAGCGGCCCGCGTTACGTCGGCGTGGATGCCGATCGGCAGCGCCAGGAAGGGATGTTCATGATCGGCCAGCTCGCCGCGCTGCGGAAGGGCGTGTGCCGCATCCCCGACCTGCACGAGACCGTCGCGACGGGAAGCGCCCGTCTGCTCGACGGCATTGCCGTGCCGGCCGGGCCCGCGCGCCGAGCGGTCACGGGGCCGCCTCATCCCACCGACGTCGCCATCATCGGGCTGGGCTGCCTGCTCCCCCGCGCCGCCGACGTGCAGACGTTCTGGGCCAACGTCCTGAACAAGGTCGACGCGATCACCGAGGTCCCGAAGGACCGGTTCGACATCGACCTGTACTTCGACGAGGACCGCAAGGCACGGGACAAGGTCTACTCGCGCTGGGGCGGCTTCCTGGACGACGTGCCGTTCGATCCGATCCGGTACGGCATCCCACCGGCCGCGCTGCCGTCGATCGACTCGCTGCAGCTGCTCTCGCTGGAAGCCGCGCGCCAGGCGCTCGCCGACGCCGGCTACCTCGACCGCGAGTTCCCGCGCGAGCGCACCTCGGTGATCCTCGGCCTCAGCGGGGGGCTGGGCGACCTCGGCCTCGCCTACGGGATCCGCTCGAACCTGCCCGCGCTCCTCGGCTCGGCCTCGGCGGAGGCACTCCAGCGGTTGCCGGAGTGGACCGAGGATTCCTTCGCGGGCATCCTGCTCAACGTGGCCGCCGGCCGCGTGGCCAACCGCTTCGACCTCGGCGGCGTGAACTACACCGTCGACGCCGCCTGCGCGTCGTCCCTGGCCGCGGTCTACCTCGCCGTCTCCGAGCTGGAGTCGGGCACGAGCGACATGGTCATCGTGGGCGGGGTCGACACCGTCCAGAGCCCGTTCGGCTTCCTGTGCTTCAGCAAGTCGCAGGCCCTGTCGCCGCGTGGGCGGTGCCGCACGTTCGACGCCGGTGCCGACGGCATCACGATCAGCGAAGGCCTGACGATGCTGGTCCTGAAGCGGCGGGCCGAGGCCGAGCGCGACGGCGACCGCATCTACGCCGTCATCAAGGCCGTGGCCGGCTCCAGCGACGGCCGCGGACGCAGCCTCACCGCCCCGCGGCCGGAAGGCCAGATGCTGGCGCTGGAGCGCGCCTACGCGAAGGCCGGCATATCGCCCGCGACCGTCGGCCTCATCGAGGCCCACGGGACGGGGACGGTCGTGGGCGATGCCGCCGAGGTGGCCGCGCTCTCCGAGGTGTTCCAGTCGGCCGGGGCCGCCCGCGCGAGCTGCGCCATCGGGTCGGTCAAGTCGATGGTCGGGCACACGAAGTCGGCGGCGGGCGTGACGGGCATGATGAAGGTCGCGCTCGCGCTGCACCACAAGGTGCTGCCGCCGACGCTCCACGTCGAGACGCCGAACCCCAAGCTCAGCGAGGCCGACAGCCCGTTCTTCGTGAACACGGAGGCGCTGCCCTGGATGAAGACGGGCGCGGAGCCGGAGGCGCCGCGGCGCGCGGGCGTGAGCTCCTTCGGCTTCGGCGGGACCAACTTCCACGCGGTCCTCGAGGAGCACGTCGACGACTACGCGCACCCCATCGATCGCAAGACGTCGGGGGTGTGGCCGGCCGAGCTGTTCCTGTGGGGAGCGGCCTCGCCCGCCGGCCTCGAGGCGACGCTCGACAAGTTCCAGCCGGCGCTCGATGCCGAGCCCCGGCCCGCGCTGCGGGCCCTGGCGGCGGCCGTGTGCTCCGCGGCGGCGGCCAACGGAGCCGCCCGCGAGGAGGCCCTGCGGCTCGCGATCGTGGCGACCGACCACGCCGACGTGCGAGCGAAGCTCGGGGTGGCCCGCGAGGCGCTGCGCGCGGGACGCACCCAGCTCCAGGATCGCAAGGGCGTGTACCTGGGCGGGGCCAGGCCGGCCGGCAAGCTGGCGTTCCTCTTCCCCGGGCAGGGCTCGCAGGCCCCGCACATGCTGCGCGACGTCGCGCTGCACTTCCCCCACCTGCGCCTGGCCTGCGAGCGGGCGGACCGCGCGCTCGCCGGGCGGCTGCCGCAGCGGCTCAGCGCGTACATCTACCCGCCTCCCGCGTTCACCACCGCGGAGCAGGAGACGAAAATGCAGGCGATCACGGACACCGTGGTCGCCCAACCCGCGCTGGGCGCGGTCGAGCTCGGCCTCCTCGACCTGCTCCTGGATCTCGGGCTGGAGCCGGACATGGTGGCCGGGCACAGCTATGGCGAGTACGTCGCCCTCGCCGCCGCGGGCGTGTTGTCGCCGGACGCGCTCATCGGCATCTCCGAAGCCCGCGGCCGCGCGATCAAGGAGTCGGTGGGGGAGACGCCGGGAACGATGGCGGCGGTGCCGGCGTCGGCCGACCGGGTGGCCGAGGCGCTCCGCGACGTGCCCAACGTCTGGCTCGCCAACTTCAACGCTCCCCGGCAGACCATCATCGCGGGGGCTCCGGCCGACGTCGAGCGCGCGATCGGCGTGCTCGCCTCCGCGGGCGTGAAGGCGAAGCAGATCCCGGTGGCGTGCGCGTTCCACTCGCCGCTGATGGAGCGGGCGCGCGTCCGCCTGTCGGGCGAGCTGGGTCGGCTCGACCTGAACGCTCCGCGCATCCCGGTGTTCTCGAACACCGAGGCGGGACCGTATCCGGACGAGCCGGCGCGGGTGGCCGCGCTGCTGTCCGAGCACCTGGTGAGACCGGTCAAGTTCCTCGAAGAGATCCAGGCCATGTACGCGCACGGGGCGCGCCTGTTCGTCGAGGTGGGTCCGAAGAGCGTCCTCACGAGCCTGGTCCGCCAGATCCTGGACCAGCCCGACGCGGCCGCCATCAACCTCGATGCTTCGGATCGCAACGGCCTCGTGCAGCTGCTGCACGGGCTGGCCCAGCTGGCGGCCGCCGGCGTCAAGGTCAGGCTCGAGTGCCTCTTCGCGGGACGGCCGGTGGACGAGCTCAAGGTCGAGAAGGGCGGCGAGACCCGCGCGAAGGACCCCGCGTGGGTGGTGAGCGGCGCGGGCGCCCGGCCCGCCGGAACCCCGGCCGCTCGTCCCGCGCCCCCCGCGGCGGCCGTTGCGGCGGCGGTGCCTGTCGTCGTGGCGCCACCACCGGCCGCCGTGGCTGCCGCTGCGGCGGCCCCCGCACCCAACGGTGGAGCGACGGCATCGGCGCCGGTCTCGTCCGCGGACGCGGTGGTCCTGCAGTTCCAGAACCTGATGTCGCAGTTCCTGCAGACGCAGGCCACCGTGATGTCCGCCTACCTGCAGGGTGGCCTCGCCGGCGAGGGGATCGCGGCGGACGTGACCGCCCCCGTCGTGTCGGTTCTCGCTCCGGTCGCGGCCCCGGCCCCCGTGGTGACGGCGCCCGAGGCGCCGGTCGTCGCGTCGCTCGCGCCGGCGGCGGCCGCGCCGAGCTCGCCGGCAGCGCCTTCGCGGCGCGACGTCGCCGCGGAGCTGCTGCGCATCGTCAGCGAGCGCACCGGCTATCCGCCGGACATGCTCAAGCCCGATCTGAACCTCGAAGCCGACCTGGGCATCGACTCCATCAAGCGGGTCGAGATCCTCAGCGCGTTCCAGCGGCAGTGCTCCGCCGACGAGCAGACCCGCGTGCAACAGGCGATGGAGCGCCTCACCGCGGAGAAGACGCTCAACGGCATGGTCGGTGTGCTCGAAGCGGCGGTCGGGGACCAGGGTGCGACCACCGCCGTCGCCGCACCCGTGCCGGCGGCGGCGCCCGCCCGCGACGTCTCGAGCGAGCTGCTCCGGATCGTCAGCGAGCGAACCGGGTATCCGGTCGAGATGCTCGGTCTGGAGCTGGGCATCGAGGCCGACCTCGGCATCGACTCCATCAAGCGGGTCGAGGTCCTCAGCGCGTTCCAGCGCGGCCAGTCCGCCGAGGACCAGGGCCGCGTGTCCGGCGTCATGGAGCGCCTCACCAGCCGGAAGACGCTGCGCGAGGTGATCGCGACCCTGGACGAGGCGCTCGCCCCGACCGCGGCCACGAACACGTCCCTGCTCACTACCGCGCCCCCGCCCACGTCCAGGCCCATGGCGCCGGTCGAGGACGTCCCGCGTCTCACCATGCGAGCCGTGGACGCACCGCTGGAGCCGTCGCGTGCGCGCGCGTACTCGGGCCGAGTGTGGCTCGTGACCGACGACGAAGGCGGCCTCGCGGAAGCCGTCGCCTCCCGGCTCGCGCAGCTCGGCGAGCGTCCCGTGCTCCTGCGTCAGCGGGCCGCTCTCGGCGAGCCGGGCCCCGATCGCCTCGACGCCGACCTGACCCGCTCCGAGCAGGTGGCGGCGGTGCTCGACCGGGTGCGGAGCCGGCACGGCGCACCGCGAGCGGTGCTGCACCTCCTGCCCCTCAAGGCGGGCATCGACTTCGACAGCCTCTCGATCGACGCCTGGCGCGACCGCGTGCAGAGCGACATCAAGACCCTGTACGGCCTCATCCGGGCCGCCGGGGACGATCTCACCGCGGCCGGCCGCGCGGGCGGCGCGATGGTCGTGGCCGCCACGGGTCTCGGCTCCTCGCTCGCGGGCGGGCCGCCCCTGGCCTCGCCCACCCATGGGGGGATCGCCGCGCTGCTGAAGACGGTCGCGGCGGAGATGCCTGAGGTCGGGTGCCGTGCGGTGCACCTCGATCCGTCCGCGCGCGCCGACGACAAGGTCGCGCAGGTCCTGGCCGAGCTCGGTGCGGTGGACGGGCCCGTCGAGGTGGGCTACGACGCCGGCCGGCGGGTCACGGTCGTACCGCGCCTGGCGCCGCTGACCAACGGGGCGAACGGCTCGAACGGCGCCCACGGAGCGGAGGTCGGCTCGGACTGGGTCTTCCTCGTCACGGGCGGCGCGCGCGGCATCACGGCCGAGATCGCCGGGTACCTCGCGTCCGTATACAAGCCGACCCTCGTGCTGGCCGGGCTGTCACCGCTGCCGGAGGACGAAAAGCCCGAGACCGCGGCCATCGACGATCCGCAGCAGCTCAAGGCCGTCCTCACCGTGGCCCTGCGCGCGGCGAACCCCGCCCTGAAGCCGTCGGAGGTGGAGGCGGCCTCCCAGCGGATCCTGCGCAACCGCGAGATCCGCCGCAACCTGGCCGCCCTCCGGCAGACGGGCGCTCGAGTCGAATACCAGCCGGTCGACGTGCGCGACGAGACCGCCTTCGGCGCGTTGATCGACGGCATCTACCGGACGCACGGGCGCCTGGACGCCGTCATTCACGGGGCCGGGATCATCGAGGACAAGCTCCTCCGGGACAAGACGGAGGAATCCTTCGATCGCGTGGTCCACACCAAGACGGACAGCGCGTTCACGCTGGCCCGCCGCCTGCGCCCGGAGGGGTTGAAGCTCCTCATCTTCATGTCGTCCGTGACGGCCACCTTCGGCAACCGCGGCCAGGCCGACTACGGCGCTGCCAACGGCGTGCTGAACTCTCTCGCCGCCCTGCTGTCGTCACGCTGGCCGGCCCGCGTGCGCGCCCTCAACTGGGGCCCGTGGGACAAGACCGGGATGGTCTCGGAGCAGGTGAAGCGGCAGTTCGCCAGCCGCGGCATCCAGGTCATCCCCGCCTCGGCGGGGGTCGCCGCGATCGCGCGGGAGATCAAGGCCAGGGACTCGGAGCCGGTCGTCGTGGTCGGCGGCGGGCCGTGGGTCGCGGACGCGGCGCGCCTCGTCCCGGTCGAGGTCACGGCGTGAGCGGCGAGGTCGCCATCGTCGGGATGTCGTGCGTGTTCCCGGGCGCCCGGGACGTGCGCTCCTACTGGGAGAACATCATCCACAAGGTGGACGCGGTCTCCGACCCGCCCCCCGACTGGGAAAGCGAGCTCTTCCTCGACCCGGAGGCGGAGACCAACGACCGTCTCTACTGCGCGCGCGGCGGCTACCTGGGTCCGCTGGCGGAGTTCAACCCGGCCGAGTACGGGATCATGCCGAACTCGGTGGACGGCACCGAGCCCGACCACTTCATGGCCCTGCGCGCCGCGTTCGAGGCGATGGCCGACGCCGGCTATCTGAAGCGCGAAGTCGACCGCGAGCGCACGGAGGTCATCATCGGCCGCGGCACCTACGTGAACCGCGGCAACACGACGGTGATCCAGCACGGCATCGTGGTCGATTCCGTCCTGCGCGTCCTCAAGCAGCTCCATCCCGAGCACGGCGAGGACGAGCTGGCCGCGATCAAGAAGCAGCTCAAGGCGAGCCTGCCCGCCTTCCACGCGGAGACGGCGCCCGGGCTCGTGCCCAACATCATCTCGGGCCGCATCGCCAACCGCCTCGACTTCATGGGCTCCAACTTCATCGTCGACGCGGCCTGCGCGTCTTCGCTGGTCGCGGTCGACCTCGGGATGCGGGACCTGCTGAGCGGCCGCTGCGACGTCGCGGTCGTGGGCGGCGTGCATGCGTCGACGCCGCCGCCGATCGTGATGATCTTCTGCCAGCTCAAGGCCATCTCGAAGCGCGGCGCGATCCGGCCCTTCGACAGCCGCGCCGACGGAACCCTGCTCGGCGAGGGGGTGGGGATGGTCGTGCTCAAGCGCCGCGAGGACGCCGAGCGCGACGGAGACCGCGTCTACGCGATCGTGAAGGGGGTCGGGGTGGCGAGCGACGGAAAGGCCCTCGGCCTGCTCGCGCCGCGGCTCGAGGGCGAAGAGCTGGCGCTGCGCCGGGCGTACGAGGCGGCCGGCGTCTCCCCGGCGACCGTCGGCCTCATCGAAGCCCACGGCACCGCCACCGCCGTGGGCGACGTGGTCGAGATCGACGCCCTCAACCGCGTGTACGGCCGCCGCACCGGCGAGGCCCCGACCTGCGCGCTGGGCTCGGTGAAGTCGATGATCAGCCACCTGATGCCCGCATCGGGCATCGCGGGGCTGATCAAGGCGGTGCTCGCGCTCCACCACAAGGTGCTGCCGCCGACCATCAACTGCGAGGAGCCCAACCCGAAGCTGGGGCTCGCGGACAGCGTCTTCTACCTCAACACCGAGACGCGTCCGTGGATCCACGGATCGGGCGCGGCGCCGCGCCGCGCCGGGGTGAACGCCTTCGGCTTCGGAGGCATCAACGCCCACGTGGTGCTCGAGGAGTACACGGGGCCGGCGCCGGTGCCGGCGTCCATGCAGCACGAGTGGGACAGCGAGGTCTTCATCCTCTCGGGCGAGACGCGGGGCGACCTGATCGCGGAGGGGGAGCGCGTGCTTCGCTTCCTCGAGCCTGGACCCGGGGCGCACCTCAAGGACCTGGCCTTCACCCTCAACGCCGCGGCGGCGCCAGGGGCGACGCGCCTCGCCATCGTGGCGGTCTCGTTCGACGATCTCCGGCAGAAGCTCACGCGCGCCCTCGCCCGGCTGCGCGACGAGCGCTGCCAGCGCATCCGTGAGATCGAGGGCATCTACTTCTTCGCATCTCCCCTCGCGCGGGAGGGCTCGGTCGGCTTCGTCTTCCCGGGCGAGGGCTCGCAGTACGCGAACATGCTCGCGGACCTTTGCGTGCACTTCCCGGAGGTTCGCGCCGTCTTCGACTTCATGGACCGCGCCTTCTCCGGTCACCCGCGCGGGTACCTGCCCAGCCAGACCATCTTCCCGCCGCCGCTCCCCGGCCACGCCGGCGCCGCCGGCGACGAGCAGGGCCGGATCCACCGGATGGACTCGGGCGCGGAGGCGGTGTTCACGGCCAACCAGGCCCTGGCCGCCCTGCTGCGCGCGATGGCGGTGAAGCCGCACGCCATGCTCGGGCACAGCACCGGCGAGCACTCCGCCCTGCTCGTATCGGGCATGGTGAGGACCGACGGCGACGAGGAGCTGATCGGGCACATCCTCTCCGTCAACTCGGTCTTCGAGCAGCTCCACACGAAGGGCGAGATCCCCCAGGGACGGCTGGTGGCGGTAGGCGGCGTGGACCTGTCCGCGCTGCAGGCGATGGTGGCGCGCACGGACGGCCGGGTGCACATTGCCATGGACAACTGCCCGCACCAGACCGTCCTGTGCGGCACCGAGGAGGGCCTCGCCGAGATCGTCCGCGAGCTTCAGGCGAAGCGCGGGATCTGCCAAACGCTTCCCTTCGCCCGCGCCTACCACACCCCGTGGTTCGAGGTGTTCTGCGAACCGATGCGCGCGTACTTCAAGGGCGTTCGGCTCGTCCCCACGGAGGCCCAGCTCTACTCGTGCGTCACCGCCGATCGATACCCCGCCGATGCGGACGAGATCCGCGAGCTGGTGGCGGCGCAGTGGGCGCGCCCGGTGCGATTCCGCGAGTCCATCCAGGCCATGCACCGCGACGGCGTGCGCATCTTCGTCGAGGTGGGGCCGCGGGCCAACCTCACCGGCTTCATCGACGACATCCTGCGCGGCCAGCGCTACGCGGCCATCGCGTCCAACGTCCAGCACCGGTCGGGCCTGACCCAGCTCAACCACCTGGTCGCCCAGCTGTCGGCGCACGGCGTGCCCATGCGGCTCGCATACCTGTACGAGAGGCGCGCCGCGCAGATCCTGGATCTGCAGGCCGCCGCGCCCGCGATCGAGGCCGCGGCCTCCCCCGCGCGTCGGGTGAAGCTCGAGACGGGCCTGCGGCCCCTGCGTCTGCCGGCAGGCTTTGCGCTGCCGCGACCGGCGCTCCCGGCGGAGCCCCCCTCCCCCGCGCCGATCGCGGCCGCCGCCGCGCCGCGCCGGAACGGCGCTCCGGCGCAGGCGGGGCCGGTCCTGGCGCGTCATTTCCAGACGATGGAGCAGTTCCTCAAGGTGCAGGCGCAGGTGATGAGTGGCTATCTCGCCGCGCGCGCGCCCGCGGGGATCGCCGCCGCCGAAGCTCCGCGCTCGCCGGCGGGTGCGCCCGCCGGCAATGGCCATGCGGCGCCGTTGCCGTTCGTCCAGACCGTCACCGAGCTGGTTCCCGGCCAGCGGGCGACGATGACCCGCCGCTTCGACCTCCAGGAAGACCTGCTGTTTAGTGAGCACACCCTGGGCCGCACCGGGTCGGCGGAGGACCCGGATCTCCTCGCGCTTCCGGTGGTGCCGCTCACGATCACCATGGAGATGCTGGCGGAGGCGGGAGCGCTCCTCCAGCCGGGCCGCCGGCTGATCGGCATGCGGAACGTCCGTGGCTATCGCTGGATCACGCTGGACGAGCCGGACACCACGCTCGAGTTCACGGCCCGCGCGAGCGCGGAGACACAAGGCGAGGTCGAGGTCTCGGCGCGCGAGCGCCACCCCGACGGCACGATGAGCCCCGTCATCGCCGAAGGCACCATGCGCTTCGCCGAGGCGTACCCGGAGGCGCCGGCCGCGGGGACGTTCACGCTGCGCGAGGAGAGACCGTCCTCGTGGCGCCCCGAGCAGCTCTACCGCGAGGGCATGTTCCACGGGCCCAGCTTCCAGGCGGTGAAGTCCGTCGAGCGCTTCGGCGCGGACGGCACGGTCGCGCGCCTCGAGGTGCCGCGCCGCGACGGCCTGTTGCGCTCGAACCCCTCACCCGCCTTCCTGAGCGATCCGGTGATCCTCGACGCCGCGGGTCAGGTGCTGGCGTTCTGGGTGAAGGAGCGTTTCGGCCTCCTCGTCGACGTGTTCCCCTACCGTCTCGAAGAGCTCGTGCTCTACGCCCCGCCGGCCGCCCCCGGCGCCGCCGCCGAGTGCCGGGTCCGCGCCGAGCTGCTCGGCGAGAGCCGGACCCGCTGCGACATCGACATCGTGGACGGGGCCGGCCTCGTGGTGTGCGCCCTGAAGGGCTGGGAGGACCGGCGGTTCGAGCTGCCGGCCGCATTCGTCCAGCTCCGGGTTTCCCCCGCCGACGTGCCGCTCTCGACACCGTGGGACGGCCCGCTCGCGGGGGTCTCCGCGGGCGCGGAGGTCGTCTCCTGCCGCCTGGAAAGCCTGACCGAGGAGCTCCTCGACGCCAACGGCGGCATCTGGTTGAAGGTCCTCGCCCACCTCATGCTCAGCCGGCGCGAGCGGGAGGCCTGGCGGGCCATGAAAGCGGTCCCCAAGCGGCGGCGCGAATGGCTCCTCGGGCGCGCGGTGGCCAAGGACGCCGTGCGTCGGCTCGTGCACCAGCGCTTCGGGGTGCGGCTGGCCCCGGCCGACGTCGAGATCTCCTCGGACGACCGCGGCCGGCCGGAAGTTCGCGGGGCGTGGGTGGCGCGGCTCGGCGTGACCCCGGCCGTCTCGATCTCGCACAGCAACGGCGTGGCGGTGGCCCTGGCCGCCCTGGAGCGCGACCGCCTGCTCGGCATCGACATCGAATCGGTGAGCCGCCGCCGGCCCGGGTTCGAAAAGGTCGCCTTCACGGCGCACGAGCGGCGGATCGTCGACGCGCTCGCCGAAGACCAGCGCCTGGAGTGGTACCTGCGCCTGTGGTGCGCGAAGGAGGCCGCGGGCAAGGCGCTCGGCCGGGGGCTGGCCGACGGGCTGCACGCGTTCGAGGTGAAGACCGCCAAGCTGGACGACGGCGCCGTCCGCCTGGAGATGGGAGCGGCATTGCGCGCCCAGGTCCCGGAGATAGGGGGCGGCGAGATCCTCACGTATACGGCCCGCGAAGGGGACTTCGTGTCGTCCGCGGTGGTGCAACCCAGAGCGGAGAGGAACTGATGAGACCGGCACGGGACGAGATCGAGGCCTACGTTTTCCAGCTGCTCCAGGAGCTGGCGCGCGACTGGGAGTACTCCACGACCGTCGGTGCCGACACCGGCCTGTTCTCCGACCTGGGCTTCGAGTCCCTGGACGCGGTGGTCCTGGGCACGGCGATCCAGGAGCACTACGACCGGCCGATGCCGTTCGCGGAGCTGCTCGCGGACGTGGGCCAGCGCGAGATCAGGGACCTGAAGATCGGCGAGCTGGTCCGGTTCGTCGAGACGCACCTGGCGGCCGAGGTTCAGGAGGCGTGATGGCGGTCAAGGTTCTGCTGATCGGTCTGGACGGCGCCACGTTCTCGGTGCTCGATCCCATGGTCGCCCGCGGGATCATGCCGTTTCTCGGCCGCTTCCTCGCCGAGGGCGCGCGCGCCAACCTGCGCACGATCGTGCCGCCGCTGACCCCGCCGGCCTGGACGTCGCTCACGACCGGTCGCTCGCCGGGCCACCATGGCGTCTTCGATTTCTTTCGCATGGACTCGCCCGAGAGCCGGCACATCCGCTTCGCCAGCTCCCGCGACATCAGCGTCCCCACGATCTGGGACGCGGCCACCGCGGCGGGGTTGAGGGTCACCGCGCTCAACTTCTGCCTGACGTTCCCCGCCCCGAAGGTCGCCGGATACGTCGTGCCCGGCTGGGTGCCCTGGCGCCAGCTGCGCCTGGCCTGCCATCCCGCGGACCTCTTCGACCGGCTCAAGGCCCTGCCCGGGTTCGAGCCGCGGGAGCTGGCCATGGACGTCAAGCTCGAGGAGCGCGCGACCGAGGGCTGCTCGAGCGCCGAGGAGTACGCTCCGTGGATCGAGTTCCACACGCGGCGGGAGCGCCACTGGTTCGACGTCTTCCGCCACCTCACCGACACCGCCCCGTCGGATCTGACCGCGGTGGTCTTCGACGGCGTCGACAAGCTCCAGCACCTCTGCTGGCGCTTCGTGGCCGCCGAGCCCGGAACGGTGTGGGAGCACGAGTGGGAGCGCCGCGCCCACGAGCTGTGCCTCGAGTACTTCCGGCAGCTCGACGGCGTCATCGAGCGCATGTGCTCGATCGCGGGGCGCGAAGCGACGGTGGTGATCGCATCGGATCACGGCTTCGGCCCCACGCGCCAGGTGTTCCACGTCAACGCCTGGCGCGAGAGGCACGGGTACCTGACCTGGTCGAAGGAGCAGCTCGACAAGCAGGAGGAGGGCTCGGCGCTGCTGGGGGTGGGACAGGTCGCGCGGCACACGTTCCTGATGGACTGGGAGAGGACGCGGGCCTTCGCCACCACCCCCACCAGCAACGGGATCTTCATCGCGCGCGCCAACGGCAACGGCCGCGGCGTGCCGGAGGCCGAGTACCACTCGTTCCGGCAGCGCCTCGTCCGCGAGCTGCGGGCGGAGAAGGATCCGGCGACGGGAGACGCCCTCATCAGCCGCATCGACACGCGGGAGGAGGCGTTCCCGGGGCCGTTCTCCTCGCTGGCTCCGGACCTCACGCTCTCGCTCGCCGACGGCGGCCTCGTGTCCATCCTGCCCAGCGACCGCCTGGTCTCCCCGCGGCCGGCGGTGGCCGGATCGCATCGGCCGCTCGGAGTGTTCCTGGCCAAGGGGCCCGGCGTACGCCCGGGAGCGGACGCCGGCGAGCTGTCGATCCTGGACGTCGCCCCCACCGTGCTCTACGGCCTCGGCCTGTCCGTGCCCGCGGACCTCGAAGGGCGCGTGCCGGAGGCGGTGTTCGAGGCGGAGGCGCTGAAGCGGAAGCCGGTGCGCGTGGGCGCGGTGGCGGCCGCGGTCGAGACGCCGGCGGCCGCCAGCTACGCGCCGTCGTTCGGCGCGGCCGAGGAAGAAGCCGTGATGAAGAGGCTGCAGGAACTGGGATACGTCGAATAGCGAGCCCTCGAATCGGGGAAAGGACAGGATGCCAAAGGTCAACGTCGACGGGA
>Ga0210378_10000124_pt1 | contig 34927 bp, 32 predicted proteins | sample PLM1_60_b1redo_FD_155465 | JGI IMG/M metagenome (GOLD analysis project Ga0210378, IMG submission 155465) | Groundwater sediment microbial communities from an aquifer in East River, Colorado, USA - PLM1_60_b1 redo | ecosystem: Environmental > Terrestrial > Soil > Riparian zone | place: USA: East... | reverse complement strand
GCTGCGGGTAGGGAGCCGGGATCGTGCGTGGCGAGGCGTTTCAGCAACGCGTCGAGGCGACGTCGCGGTATTGCCGGCGGCTCAACGACGCGGCCACGGCCGAACGCTCATTGAGGGTTTGCTCTTGACCGGGCCGAGCCGGTGGCTGTTGCGCACGTTCCGGCCGACGAAGCCGCGATACGAGCCACGTTCCGATCCTGGGGCTGGAGCGAACTGGATGCGACAACCTTCGCATGCCGTTGCCGCTGCCACAGGCCCACACCGACTGAACCGGCCGTGACACCGGCGGCAGAACAGGGGTTCAGGGCACAACGCGGGCACAAATGAGGCCGGGAGAGGTCGGCGAACAACGACCGGCAACGAGCGCCGTTTCGGCATCAGGGGGCCGGGTCTGCCCTTTGGCTGTGGGTTCGCCCGGTGGCTTGGATTTTGGGGGGCTACCCCCCGATGTCGTCACGTAACGGCGCATCGACCGCTCCCCCGAGGTGGACTAGGCCAGCCTACGCCGTGTCCGGTCCGTGCCTTTGAAAGTGCGGCGGTAGGAACTGTTCGCAACCGCAGTCCCGGCAGTACAGGGTGCGGTGTGCGCCGTCTTCGGCAATGGGCGGCGCGGGTCAGATCGTGATCCAGTCGCCGACGACGGCGCGGTTCGCCGTGGCGACCACGAGTCGCACCGGCCCGGCCGGCAGGTGGTCCAGCCGGAACATGCCGGCGTCGGCCAGTTCGGCGAGGTACTCGTCACGCGGGGTCTGCAGCGCCACTGACGTGGCCTGCGCACCGGCCACCTGGCCGAGCAGCGAACGCGTGGTGGTGGACGTGCTGATCTGCGCCGTGATACTCATGCCCGGCGCCTCGAACGAGAGCAGCCGGACGTTGCCCTCCGCGTCATCGGCCGGTCCGCGCACAGCGGCGACGCCATCGATGTCGGAGTCGTGGACCATCTCGGCGAGTTCGGCGTCGAGCCGGCGCAGCGACAGGGCCGCCCTGGCTGACTCGAGCACCAGCTCGGGCACCGGATCCGCTTCGATCGCGATCCGGCGCAGTTGCTCGGCCAGCGCCTCTTCGGCGGGGCCGGCGAAGTCGGCATCGGTGGGGTACGGCGTCATGTCGCGCCTCCGTTGGCGGTCCGTGCGCCCGGAAGGGCGTCGAGCAGACCAGTGGGTTCCAGCAGTGCCCGTAGCCGGGACAAGCACCGTGCCCGGGTCGGACCGATACTGCCGATCGGGATGTCGAGCGCCGCGGCGACATGCTCGTAGCTGGGCGGCGGGGTGGCCATCAGCACGCGCAGCAGCCGCTGGCAACGGTCCGGGATCTCCCGGAACGCTGTCCACAGCGCGGCGTCGCGCTCGCTGGCGAGAAGTGCGGCGTCGAGCGGCTGAGCCTCGGTGTCGACGGCATCCAGCCCGGCGTCGCCGCCCGGCGCGATCCGCTCGCGCGTGTTGCGCCGGAGCACCTGCAGGCACTCCCGGCGCACGGTCGTCGCGAGCCAGCCGCCGAGCCGTTCCGGGTCCTGGATCCGGTCGAGATGTTCGACCAGCCGGAGCCAGGTGGTCTGGATGGCGTCACCCGCTGTGGCGGTGTCGAGCCGGTACGCGCGCGCGACTGACCACAGCAGTCCCGTGTACTGCTCGACGATGGTGTTCCAGGCTGCCTGGTCGCCGGCCCGTGCTCGGGCTAGCAGCGCGGCGGTGTCGTCGTCGACAGTCATTCCCGTCCCGTCGTCGTAACAGGCTGTGAGTTCCTCACAGTCTGCCCGACCCGGGGTGGGAATAGTGACGATCACGGCGTCCAACCGCTCCCTTCGAGTCCGGCACCGGGGTGCGGATCGCACTACCGGTGTCGCCAAAACGGATACCCAAGTCGGGAATCTGATACATACCTTGCTCAACCTGTCCCGACACGTGGGAGGACCAATGGGATCTCCCATGGTGCGAGGGTCACCGGTATCCGCAACGGCGGGATGATCGACGGGGTTGGGGACGGCGATCCGGTCGGGCTCGGCGTCGGGGTCGGGGTAGGTGACGGCGGCGCTGGCGACGGTGGCGTCGTGGTGGGCTGCGGCTTCGGTGTGGGCTTTGGTTTCGGGGCCGGCGACGGTTTGGGCACGGGCACAGGCATGGTCGGGCCGGAGACGGCGGGCACCACGCGCGTGGCCCCGAAGAACTCCTCCCACCACACCGGCGCGATCCGCACGACGTCGCCCGTCTGCGGCGCGTGCAGCATCCGGCCGCCGCCGAGGTAGATGCCGACATGGTGGATCGAGTCCCAGTTGCTCGCGTCGGTGGCGAAGAACAGCAGGTCGCCGGGGAGCATCGCCGAGGTCGGGACCGCGGGGGTGGCGCGCCACTGGGGTCGTGCGGTCCGCGGCAGCCGGATCCCCGCCGACGCGTACGCGGCCTGGACGAGCCCCGAGCAGTCGAACGTGTCCGGCCCTTCGGCGCCCCAGACGTACGGCTTCCCGCGCTGGGCCAGGCCATACGCGACGGCCCGGAGTGCGGCCGGTGCCGCCGCGCCACCCTGGACGCCCGCGGCGCCAAGCCCGGCGAGATACGCGTCGCCGGCCTGCTGCCGCCGCGCGTCGAGGAGGTTCTGTGCGGCCGTGAGCTGGGCGGCGTGGCGGGTACGGAGTTCGGTCAGGGCACGCGCGCGGGCGTTGAACGTCGCGTGCATGCCGTTCCGGGCCGATGCCGCACCGGCCTCGACCGCGCTCGCCCGGTCGTAGGCCGCCCGAGCGGTGTCCACAATGGCCTGGGCGTGGTCGAGGTCCACACCGTCCGGGGTCGGATCGGTGCGGCGCGGCAACGCCTGGAGCGGATCGGGGAGCCGCTGCGCGTCGATGTACGCCCGGCGGGCCCAGCCGGCGGCGAGTTGCTGGCGGTCAGCGAGGTACTGCTCGGCCTGCGCCAGTTCCTGAGTGCGGACGGCCAGTTCGGCGCGGGTGGCGGCCAGCGCGGCATCCTGCTCGGACAGCAGCTCACCGAGCCGTTCCACCTCCGCGGACTGCCTGCGGACGGCCGTGAGCAGCGCCGACGGCGGCCCCACCACCGGGAGCGGACCGGCCACCGGCAGCGCGCCCGCCGACGGAACCGACACCCGTGGCTGGATGGGGCTGCTCGGGCCCGGCGCCGCCGCGGCGACCGTCGCCGGCGCTACGCCGAGCACCAGGCCCAGCGCGACCGCGAGAAACCTGGTGCTCATCCGCGCTCCAGGAACTGGTCGCGGCCCCGCTCCATCGCGCTGGGGACGACGAGCAGATCAGCCATGCCCGTACGCGCCGCGACCGGATCACCCGGCGCCGGTACCTCCACAGCGCGGAGCCGGCGGGTACCGAGCAGGGTGTTCGGCAGCACCAGGCATGCCTGCAGGAACGTGCCACCGGGCCCGACCTGTGTCGTACCGGCGTCACCGAACAGGCGCCCGTCCAGGTCCAGCCACTCCAGCCGTACCGTCCGTCCCGGCGTGAACCCGGCGCCGGCTGCGGTGGTCACCATGCCGGTGGGCGTCACCGCGGGATCCACGGCGAGGAAGGCGGCCGCGCAGCGCACCGTGACCGTGGCCGTCCTGGTCAGGAGCAACTTCAGCTTCGGGATCTCCTGGCGCGCCTCAAGCGTGTGCGCGCCGCAGGCCAGCCGCGGCAGTTTCACGGGGCCGGCAAAGTCGCCGCCGGGACGGTTGGGCGTCACGGTGACGAGTGGCGTGCCGTCCACGGTGAGGTTGACCGGGGCAGCGGGCATCCAGCCGGTACCGGCGACCTGCACCGGGCCGGGCAGCGCCGAATCAGGCAGCGCGCCGGGTGTCACGGTCAGCCGCGGGCACAGTACGACGATCGCGACCGTCCGCACCCGGTCCTCCCCGGCCGGCGGGGCGGCGGCGGCCGAGGGTGCGGCCGAGGGTGCGGCGGACGGTACGAGCATGAGCGGGACCGGCGGCGGTGCCGGCGGGTCGGGATCGACGGTCCGCTGCCGGGCGGTGAGGACGCTCGGGCCGCACGCGGGCTGGCGCGGGAACGTCACCGTGCCGTCGAAGAACCCGTCGGCGTTCGGGGTCACCGACTGCGGCGGCAGCCCGGGCAGGCTCAGCTCGACCCGCCTTTGGGGCTGGAAGCCGGCCAGGTTGACCGCGAACGGTTGCGGGCCGGCCTTCTCTACGAGCGAGCGCGGTGCGGCGCTGAAGCGGGGGCAGCCGACCTCGTACCAGGTGGACGCGTGCTTGGTGTTGGTGCCGTAGCTGTGTACGGAGATCCAGGCGCCGGGCGCGTTGCCGAGTTGCAGCGCGATCTGGTCACTCAGGTGGCCGGCGCCGTTGCCGTAGGAGTCCTTGAACGTGGTGTCGCCGTTCGGACGGGTCGCCCGCAGGTACAGGTCCTGCCCGGCCGGTACGCCATCGGCCGTGACCTGCAACGTCACGGTCGCGGAGCCGCAGATCGGGCTGACCGAGATCGTCGGAGGCGCGGCCGCGGCTCCCGGTGCGGTGAGCATCGCCCCGAGCGCGATGATCGTCGCGCTCAGGGCGGCTACCCGCCGTCCCCAGCCCCCTCCACCGTGGACGGTCCTCATTGCGCTGGCTTGCGGGCGTACCCGACGAGGGTGACGGCCGGCGTGCACGGCTTGGCCTGCGCCGCCCCCGGCGCCGGCTTGTTCTCGCAGGTCACCTTGATGCGGACCTTGTCGTCGGCCTTGAACTCATACGGCGCGTTGGCGTGCTGGTCGAGGTCCCGCCAGTTGTTCAGCCGGGTGCTGTAGATCAGGTCACCGTCCTTGAACACCTCCAGCCGGCCCGCGTCGCCGTCGGGGTTCTGGAAGAACAGATCGGTGATCGAGACGATGCTGTCGTCGCTGAGCGCGCGGCTCACGTCCTGGTCGCCAGCTTTCGTGGCGATCCGGAACGAGACGGGGTTACCCAGCGGATCGATCGGCTGCGGCGACGCCTTGCCGGACGGCTTCGGGCTCGGCTTCGGCGCTGGGGTCGGCGATGTCGCCGGCTTGCCGCCGGCCGCCGCCTGCTGCGCCGCCATGGCCTCCTTAGCCGCGGCGTTCCCCTCCTTCTTCGCGACCTCGGCCGCCTTCTCGGCGGCGACCGCGCGGGCCGCGTCGTTGATCGTCGGTTTGAGCACCGCGCGCCAGAGGCCAGCCAGCAGCAGCATGACCAGCAGCAGCATGACCAGCGCCTTCACCAGCCAGCCCGGCACCACCGTCTCCTGCAGGAGCGTCGCCGGCAGTACCTGCGGCTGGCCGTCGCCGCGATCCACGGCGATCCGGTACGGGTGGCTCTTCGCCGGCCCGCGCCAGAACCGCTTGCGCGCCCGTACCCGGACCGTCGCGATGTGCGCCGTCCCCGGCTGGAGCGTCACCACCGCGGGACGCACGTCCACAGTGACGTGGCCGTCGTCGTCGCCGCCGAACAGGCGCACGTCCACCGGCACGTTGCCGCGATTGTCGACCGCGAGCTGGTGCTTGCCCGCGCGGCGCCCCCGTGCCCGTGACGTCTGCGGCGCCAACTCGGCGGCGACCTCGCTGAACGGCGCGACGTCCAGCATGCCTTCCTCGACCCACGTCCACGCCGGGTTCTCGCGCGACGTGATCCGGACCGCCCACGGCACCAGGCCTGCGCGGGTGGCGGACGTGCGGGGCGGCCGGAACCGCAGCGTGACGACCCCTTCGGCGCCCGGGAAGAGCGGCAGCTCGACGGGGTCCGCGACGGTCCAGGGCGCGGCCTCACCGAGAGGCTCCACCGTGAACGCGTCCACGACCGTGCCAGTGTTCCGGACGGTCAACTCATAGCAGGCCTCGCCGCCCGGTTCGACCGGGAGCGCGGCGCTCGGCATCGTGGCGATGGCTGTCATGCCGTTCACGGTCCTCGCGCGAGGACGTCATCGGACCGGACAGCAGGGAAGCCCTACAGGCATCCGGTGTGCCTGGACAGGCACGCGTTTTCGTGTATCAGCCTTAGCGCGTTCGCCAGCAGGGCGCTGACTGGCCGCCCCTGTTGGCGCACGCTCTCACGGGCAGCTGCCGGCCTGACCGCTGGCGCTCGGCGTCGTCGACGGGGAGTCGCTGGGACTCGTGGTCTCGGACGGGGTGCCGCCGGACGGCGACTGGCTCGGCGACGGACTCGGGCTCGGCGTCGGCGGGCAGCTCGGCGACGGACTCGGGCTCGGCGACGGGCTCGGGCTGGGCGACGGCGAACCGGTCGGCGGCGGCGTGGGCTTCGGCGATCCGGTGGGCGACGGCTTAGGCCCGGTCGTCGGCGACGGCTTCGGGCTGGGCTTCGGCGACGGGGCCGGGGCCGGGTTGGTGCCCGGCACGACGCGCGTGGCCGCGAAGAACTCGCCCCACCAGATCGGCGAGATCTTCACCACGTCGCCTTGGGTCGGCGCGTGCAGCATCTTGCCCTTGCCGAGGTAGATCGCGACGTGGTGGATCGTGTTCCAGTTGCTCTTGTTGGTGGCGAAGAAGAGCAGGTCACCGGGGAGCAGCGCGGAGATCGGCACGACCGTCGTGGCGCGGTACTGCGGGCGGGCGGTGCGCGGCAGGGACTTGCCGGCCGAGCCGTATGCCGCCTGGACCAGTCCGGAGCAGTCGAACGTGTCCGGACCCTCGGCGCCCCACACGTACGGCTTGCCGAGCTGCGCGAGCGCGTACTTGACGGCTTGGAGCGCCTGCGGCCCGGCCTTGCCGGCGGCGTCCTTGAGGTACTGGGCGCTGATCTTGTCGTTCTGCGCGTCGCGGCGTTGCTCGGCCGCGGCGATGATGCTGGCGTGCTGGGTGCGGAGCGTGGTCAGCGTGGCGCCCTTGGTGTCGAGCTGGAGCCGGAGCCCGTCGACCTCGCGCGACTTCTGTGCCTCGGCCTCGGCAGCGGCGGACTCCACGGCCATGGCCTCGTCGTAGGCGGTCTGGGCGGTGGCCAGCTCGGTCAGCGGGGTGTCGACGATGCGCTTGCCTGGCAGCGCGCCGCGGCCCGGGAGGGAGCCGTCCGGCAGCCCGCTCGGGCGCGTGGCGGCTTCGATGTAGGTCGTGCGGGCCCACTCGTCGGCCTGGCGCTGCTTCTCCGCCAGCTCGGCGGACGCCTCGTCAAGCTTCACGGAGGCCTCGGCGTGCTGGCGGGTGTAGGCGACAAGTTCCTCGCCGGCCTGGTTGAGACGCTCGGCGATCGTCTCGACGGCCGTCTGTACCTGGAGGATCTTGGCCATCGCCGGATCGGCGCTGACCGGCGGGGCGATGACCTGGCTACCTGGCTGGCCCGGCATCCCGCCGCTGGGCAGGCTCATCGAACCACTGGGGAGGGGCTTCGCTCCGCTGCTGGGCGGAAGGGGCGGTGGTGCCGCGATCGCCGAGCTCGGCAGGCCGGTCGCGCCGGCCGCGAGCACAGCGACGATCAGTAACCGCACGCTTACGCGGCGGCTCCGCTCGTCTGCCGGCTGTCCGATCAGCCGGCGATCGTGATTCATACGACTGTGCACCCCCGTGGGCGGCACGCCCTCGTGCGCCGAACCCGCGCTTGATGGTGCCACCTTATGACCAGATTGGCATCTCCCAGTGCTCGATCGCGCAGATCCGCAACCGTTCGGTCGATGCCCGATTGGGCACCCGCCGGCGCATTCTCTCAGGTTGGCCGCTACCTCCCGCTCCTGGCCGCTCGGGCCCAAGTACGCTGGATCGCATGGACAGTGGGCTCAAGCGCGAGATCGAGCAGAAGGTCTACGCCGGCGAGCGGCTCAGCTACGACGACGGCGTCGCCCTCTACAGCAGCGACGACCTCGCCTGGCTCGGCGGCCTCGCCCACCATGTGCGGACGCAGAAGAACGGCGACCGGGTGATGTTCAACGTCAACCGGCACCTGAACATGACGAACGTCTGCGCGGCCTCCTGCAAGTACTGCTCGTTCCAGCGGAAGCCGGGAGAGAAGGACGCGTACACGATGCGCATCGAGGAGGCAGTCCGCCTCGCCAAGGCGATGGAGCCCGAGGGCATCACCGAGCTGCACATCGTCAACGGACTGCACCCCACGCTGCCCTGGCGGTACTACCCGCGCTCGCTGCGGGAGTTGAAGAAGGTCCTCCCGAACGTCTCGCTCAAGGCGTTCACCGCCACCGAGATCCACTGGTTCGAGAAGATCTCCGGCCTTCCCGCCGGCGAGATCCTCGACGAGCTGATCGACGCCGGCCTGGAGTCGCTGACCGGCGGCGGCGCCGAGATCTTCGACTGGGAGATCCGCCAGCAGATCGTCGACCACGCCACCCACTGGGAGGACTGGTCGCGCATCCACCGGCTCGCCCACTCGAAGGGCCTCAAGACCCCGTGCACCATGCTGTACGGCCACATCGAGGAGCCGCGCCACCGCGTCGACCACGTGCTGCGCCTGCGCGAGCTGCAGGACGAGACCGGCGGCTTCCAGGTCTTCATCCCCCTGCGGTACCAGCACGACTTCGTTGACTCCGCGGACGGCGTGATCCGTAACCAGATCCAGGCCCGCACCACGATGGCCACCCCGGCGGAGTCGCTGAAGACGTTCGCTGTGTCCCGGCTGCTGTTCGACAACGTCCCGCACGTGAAGTGCTTCTGGGTGATGCACGGCCTCTCGGTCGGGCAGCTCTCGCTCAACTTCGGCGTCGATGACCTGGACGGCTCGGTCGTCGAGTACAAGATCACGCACGACGCCGACTCGTACGGCACGCCCGACAAGATGACCCGCGACGGCCTGCTCGACCTGATCCGCGACGCCGGCTTCACACCCGTCGAGCGGAACACCCGGTACGAGGTCGTGCACGAGTACGACGGTCCGATCCCGCTGGCCGAGCGCCGCGCCGAGCCGCAGCCGATGTGGTCATGAGTCCCGGCCTGCTCTACAGCCTCGGCCGGTTCGCCTGCTTCGTGGTCGTCGCGGCGTTGCTGTATGTCGTTGGCTTCCGGTCCTGGTTCCTGGTGATCGGCGCGCTGCTGTTCTCGGCGCCGCTGTCGTATGTGCTGCTCCGTGGCGTCCGTACCAAGTGGAGCGTCCAAATCGACGAGCGCCTGGCGCGGCGCCGGGCCGAGAAGCAGCGCCTCCGCGCAACACTCCGCGGGGACGACGAAACCACCGCCTGAAGTTCCGCCAGCCTGCCCGTGCGTGCCCGTGTGTGCCTGCCCGTGCCCGCCGCTCGCCGAACCGGACTGTCCGCGTATCTGGACAATAAACGGGCGTCGGATGCCCCGAAAACCCCGACAGTTGGACGGTTCCAGCGGCGGGAGTTCCGCCAGCCGTCGCTCTGCGGGTCCGCTCGTGTTCACTCCGTTTCCTGAGGATCGCCCTTATCGGGTGAACCACAGGAAAGGGGACCGCGCATGCGGGTCGTCTCTGTTCTCCTCGCCGCGGCGGTGACCACCGCCCTTACGAGCACTCCTCAGACGGCCACCGCAGTACCGCCGGCCACTTCTCCACAGCTTTCCGCCGACGGGGTGGAAGTCGAACGGCCGGTCGGCGGGCGCACCGTCACCGTCCGTCGAGCGAAGCGCCCGGTCACGGTGCCGATCCTGGCGCGGCGCTCGGGCGAAGCCGCACTGGCCGTGGTGGCCGCCGCCCCCGGCGTGTCCTGGTCGCTACCGGGCCGGGAGTCCGCCGTGCTCTCGGTTGACGTGGACGGCCGGTACGTCACCGATCTCGTCGTCACCAGCGCCCGCCGTACGCCCCGCGCACTCGCGCTCGGCCACCTCCGCCGTGGCCTGCACCGGATCACGCTGCGGTTCGCCACCGATCGCACGCCGGCGGGCGCGCACCAGGTGGACCTGCGCGACGTGCGGCTCAGCGTCGCCATCCCGAACGGCGAAGCGCAGCTGGCGCGCCGGCATGCGCCGATCCTGATCGGGCGGGTGCTGCCCGAACTCGGATCGCCGTTCCAGAACGCCACCACCGACACGCCGTTGCTGGCCTGGCACGAGCTGCAGACGGCGCCGACCCCCGGGCTGCGGCGGCTCGTGTACTCGATCATCTGGAGCAACGAGGACGGCGGCACCGACAGCCCGGCGCTGATGGCCCGGTGGGGCCGGACGACCGACATCGAATGGGTCTACGCCGTCGACGTGGACGCGGACGGCAACCGGGTCGGCCAGGCGATCTACCACGGCCCCGGACATACGACGCTGCCGTTCGACGGCGCCTACGACGGGGAGCACCCGGTGCTGCAGACGTGCACGGTCAACAACACCGTCTGCGCCAAGGCCGCCGGTCCGATGCGGTTCTTCCTCGCCGCCGACCAGACCCGACCGCCGCTCCGCGCCCGCGAGTACCTGATGGACGCCAATCCGTGGACGTACCCGGTGATGGCCGAGGAACTGCAGCGCGAGGGCAAGATCGAGACGCCGCCCGACCCGCAGACGCCGGCGGTCGGCGACCAGCGCACGTACCTCTATCTCGAAGTCGACAAGGACACGGCGCCGGCGACGGGCGCAGCGCCGAGCGTGGCTGTGCTGGTGCGCCTGCGCAGCGGCGCGGTGTACCGCTCGGACCACGCCCGCCCATCCTGGGCGATAGCCCGCGACGACCCGGCGGCGACCACCGTCGAGCTCCCGGTCGGCACGGTGCCCGCCGACATCGCGGACGTGGCGGTGACGCGCGTGCCGGCCGCCGTCGACAACCTGGCCGCGGTGACCGTGACCGACGTCAACCGGGCGTTCTTCCTGGGCGAGAACTGGCTGCCGCAGCGCTCGTTCATCGCCGTGCACGGGATCGGCGCGCAGCTGACCGCCGCCGCGCCGACCACCGTGGTGTGGTCGGGAGGATCCTCCGCTCTTTAGGGCAGTAGCGCGCCTTTAGGGGAGTAGCGCGGCCGGCAGCGGCCGGGCATGGAGCACGACCAGCCGGGACACCGCGCGGGTGAGCACCACGTAGAGCCGGTGCAGCCCGCGCGGTTCGGCGTCCACGACGTCGGCCGGTTCGACGACGATGACCTGGTCGTACTCCAGGCCTTTGGCGAGGCTGGCCGGCGCCACCGTGATCCGGGAGCCGTCGCCGGTACTGGTGTCGTCGAGGGCTGCCGCGTCCAGGCCTGCGGCAGTGAGTGCGGCGGCCAGGCTGGGCACCGCCGCGTCGGCCGCGATCACCGCGATCGATCCCTCGGTGGCCAGCGCGTCCCGCACCGTCGCCACGACCTCGGCGTGCAGGTCGGTCACCGGCCGTACCGCGAGCGAGCCGGATGCGCGCCGGATCGACACCGCGGGGTCGACGCCGCTCGCCAGCCGGGGTAGCAGCCGGTTGGCGAGCGCGACGATCTCCGCCGGTACGCGGTAGCCGATGGTCAGTGGCACGATCCGGGCGGCCGGCTTGCCGAGGTGGGCGAGCGTCGTGGCCCAGCTGTTGGTGGCCGCGACGGCCGTGCCCTGAGCGAGGTCGCCGAGGACGGTCACCGAACCGTGCGTGCAGCGGCGCCCGATCGCGCGGCACTGCATGGGGGAGAGGTCCTGCGCCTCGTCGACGATCACATGCCCGTACGCCGCGGCGCGGTCGAGCAGGCCGGCCGCCTCGTCCACCAGGACGGCGTCGGCTTTGGTCCACGCGGCGGCGCGCAGGCTGCGGGGCACGGCCGTCCAGCGGATGGCGGCCTGCTCGTCCTCGGTCAACAGGTCGTCGTCGGGCGCCGTCAGCACCTGTGCGACCAGCGCCGCCGGGTCGACCTTGGGCCACACCTGGTCGGCAAACGCCCGCACCGGCCGCGACCGGGCCAGCCGCTGTACCCACCGGTCCGGCGGCGACTCGCCGCGCTCCTCCAGTTGGCGGCGCAGCCGGTCCGCCACGCGCGCGCAGACCCGTTCACGGCCGGTGGCGTACGGGAGCTCCTCGCGCCGCACGTCGTCGACGATCCGGCTCAGCTCGCCAGCGCCGAGCCGCAGCCGGGACGCGCCGTCGGGCACCACCAGCGACTCGGTGGGGCGGCTGATCCCGGCCCGCAACGCGCGGCGGAGTACCTCGGCCATCCGGGCGTCGCCCTTCACCCGTGCGGCCTCGGGGGAGTCGACCGCGCGCACCCGCACGCCCGTGACCAGCTCGTCCGCGGTGACCTGGGTGACGTCCACCTCGCCGAGCGCGGGCAGCACCTGCGCGATGTAGCCGAGGAACGCCCGGTTCGGGCCGACCACCAGCACCCCGGAGCGCCGCAGCCGGTCGCGGTGCGCGAAGAGCAGGTACGCCGCCCGGTGCAGCCCGACGGCGGTCTTGCCCGTACCGGGCGCGCCCTGGATGCAGATGCTCTCGTCCAGGTCGGCGCGGACCAGCTCGTCCTGCTCGGGCTGGATGGTGGCGACGATGTCGCGCATGGGTCCCACGCGCGGGCGCTCGATCTCCTCGGTGAGGATCCGGCTGGCCGTACCGGTCTCCTCGCCGCGATCGAGCTGCTCGTCCTCGAACGAGGTGAGCCGGCCGCCGACGAAGCCGAACCGGCGCCGCCGGCGCAGCCCCATCCGGTCGGTGGCGTTGGCCCGGTAGAACGAGACCGAGACCGGCGCGCGCCAGTCCACGACCATCGGCTCACCTGCCGCGTCGGCGACGTGCCGGCGGCCCACGTGGAACGTCTCGCCGGCGTACCGGCCGCCGTCGCCGTGGTCGATCCGGCCGAAGAACAGCGGGGTCGTGCCGTCGTCCAGCAGCTGCTCCATGCGGCGGTACAGCGCACGGGCCAGCGCCTCGGACGAGAACGGATCGCCGCTGGAGTCCAGCTCCAGCAGGGCGGCGGTGTGCTCCCGCATGGCGTGCAGCGCGGCGCGCGACGCTTCGAGGTGGGCGGCCTCGCGGGCAAGGTCGGCGGAGAGGTCGACGGGCATGGGGCTCCTCGGCAGCGTCACGGGATTGCCCACTGCCCTAGGCCCGGCGCGCGTCGCGCACTCCGGTCCGCCCGGCTTCGACGGGGTGCGCGGGGACGCGCACAGTTTGGTGACGCTACGCCGCGACCAGCCGGTTCGCCAGTGTGTTTAGGGTTCGGGTGGCCGACCGCATGGCCGTGGCTGAGGGCAGCCCCGTCGGGCTGCCCTCAGCCTTGCCGGACCGACGCCTGGACTCCGGCGCGCTCGGCTGTCCCTATCGGCGCACGCTCTACGCCGCGATCGGGCGCCGGCGGCGGGCCAGCACCGTGAGGGCGACACCGCCGCCGAGCAGGAGCGCACCGGCGCCGAGGACGCCGCCGGCCGAAGCGCCCGTCGTCGGCAGCGAGTCGCCGCTACCGCCGCTGGCCTTGAGCAGGCCCGCGTCGAGGACGGTGGTCTTGCCGGCGTCGACGTCGGTGCGGTCGTGGATGGCGACGATCGCGTCCTTGCCGAACCAGCCGGCGAACACAGCGTCGTTATCGACCCGCCGGAAGTCCGAGTCGCCGCGCTCGGTGCCGACGCCCGGCTCAGTGAACGTCCAGGTCTTGCCGGGCGTCGCGACCGAGACGCCGTACTTGCCGTAACCGATCGGCAGAGGCTTGACCGTGTACCGGCCGTCGGCGCCGGTCGTGGCCCGGCTGATGACCTTCGACCTCGTCCCGACAGCGATGTTGACGACGACGCGGGCGCCGGCCACGCCCTTCTCGCCCTTGTCCTGGCGGCCGTTGCGGTTCGCGTCGTGCCAGACCCGGCCGGCGATCGTGCCGGTCGCGTTGGTGCGCTTGAGCAGGCCCGCGTCGACGACGGTCGTCTTGCCGTTGGCGACCGTGAGGTCCGCGGTCAGGAGGCTGCGCTGCGGGTCCGTGGGGTCGGGCCGGACGTCGGAATCCCGGGTGTCGTCACCGACGGCGTTCGGAAGCGTGAACTCCCAGCTCTTGTCCGGGGTGCGGACCTTGATGGCGTACGACACCGGGTACCGGCCCGGCGCCAGCTTGGTGAAGCGGTACCGGCCGTCGGCGCCGGTCGTGGCGCGGCCGACGACCGCCGCGTCGTCCTCGCTGCCGAAGTGCAGCTCGACGCGGGCACCCGCCACGCCCTTCTCGGCCGCGTCGCGGACCCCGTTGCGGTTGGCGTCGTTCCAGACCCGGCCCGCGACGACACCGGTGCCGGTGCGCTCGCCCGCGATCTGCGCGGTCTCGTACGCGACGTTGTTGTGCGGGTTGGGGTCCTTCTCGCTGACCTTCGCCTCGGCGTTGACCACGTAGCCCTCGCCGGGAGCCTTCGGGAACTGGTACGCGATCCACACGTCGCCGGGAGCCTGCGTCACCGGGCCGGTGTAGTCGCAGTTGACCTGCTTGCCGACCGTGCAGTCCCAGCCGTCGTCCTTGGGGATCTCGAAGACCTTGAGTTCCATCGGGACCTGCACCGTGAACCGGTACGTGTCCGTCGGGACCGTGCTGCGCACCCGGACCTTCACGACACCGACCTTGCCCGGCTGGTACGGGTTCGCCGTGATGACCTCGATGCTCGCGTCCACCGCCTCGGCAACGGGCAATGGTGGTTTGGCCGGCGATTTCGTGGGTGACGTGGTCGGGGTGGTCGTCGGCGCCACGGTCGGCGTGGTCGCGGGAGCCGGGGCCGGCGCTGCGGTGGCGCCCGCAGCGGTAGCCAGCCCGACAGAGGAGACGGCGAGGGCGAGGCCGGTCGCGGCGGTGAGCCGGGCGGCGCGGGAGAAGACGTCAGTGCGCATGGGGGCACGGTCCTTTCTTGACAGGGAATTCACAGCCGAAGAATTTGGCCGGAATGTGCCGGGACGCGAGTCGCCGGCCTGTTGGGCACACATTATGGAGCCGGCTGTGAGGGGCCGGTAAAGTGCGGACAGTATTCGGCGTCCGGTGAGATTGGGGTAAAGAACGAATGCGGCCCGAGAATTGTTGGACGTGAATTCCGTGTGAGGATTTCCGCAGATTATTGCGGGGTCTCGTGGTGTGGCCTTCGTGACAGTGGCACCGGCTCCACAGCGCGTTCACAGCGGGCGGCACGTACTCTCGGCGTCGTGAACAGTGACGTTCCACAGCGCCCCCGGGTCGGGCACATCCAGTTTCTCAACTGCCTGCCGATCTACTGGGGGTTGGTCCGTACCGGCGCGCTCCTCGACGTCGAACTGACGAAGGACACGCCGGACAACCTCAACGACGCGCTCGTACGGGGCGACCTCGACATCGGGCCGATCAGCCTCGTCGAGTACCTGCGCCACGCCGACGACCTGTTGCTCCTGCCCGATATCGCCGTCGGCAGCGACGGGCCCGTGCTGTCGGTGAACCTCGTGTCGCAGCGTCCGCTGGGTGAGCTGGACGGCCGGCGGGTCGCGCTCGGCTCCACCAGCCGCACCAGCGTCCTGCTGGCTCGGATGCTGCTGGCGGAGAAGTACGGCGTGAGTCCCGAGTACTTCCGCTGCCCGCCGGATCTCGGCGCGATGATGCTCGAAGCCGACGCCGGCGTCCTCATCGGCGACCCGGCCCTCCGCGCGCTGTACGAGGCGCCCGGCCACGGCCTGACCGTCACCGACCTCGGTGCGGCCTGGCGCGAGTGGAGCGGCCTGCCGATGGTCTTCGCCGTGTGGGCAGTGCGGCGGGACTTCGCTGCTGACAACCCTGGCCTGGTCAAGGACGTGCACGACGCGTTCCTGCGCTCGCGTGACCTCTGCCTGTCGCAGATTGACGTGGTGGCCGAGGACGCCGCCCGGTGGGAGGTGTTCGACCCGGCCACGCTGGCGAACTACTTCCGGGCGCTGGACTTTTCGCTGGGCGAGCGTCAGCTGGCCGGGCTCCGTGAGTTCGCCCGCCGGGCTGCGGAGTGGCGCGAGGCGCCGCCGTTGCCAGCCGGTGGGCCGGAGCTGTTCGTCCGCTGAGGTTGGCGCCTGCTGTTACACGTCTTGAGCGAAAGTGCCGCAACGTGTAACACTGGAGGAGTGGAAACCTCGCCGCAGGAGCAGTTCGACGCGCTCATCGCCGCCGACCAGCGCATCGAGCCCCGGGACTGGATGCCCGAGGGCTACCGCAAGTCGCTGATCCGGCAGATCGCGCAGCATGCGCACTCCGAGATCATCGGGATGCAGCCCGAGGGCAACTGGATCACCCGCGCGCCCAGCCTGCGCCGCAAGGCGATCCTGCTCGCGAAGGTGCAGGACGAGGCCGGCCACGGGCTGTACCTCTACTCCGCGGCCGAGACGCTCGGCGTCAACCGCGACGAGCTGCTCGACGCGCTGCACGCCGGTCGGCAGCGGTACTCCAGCATCTTCAATTACCCCACCCTGACCTGGGCGGACATGGGCGCCATCGGCTGGCTCGTGGACGGCGCCGCCATCGTCAACCAGGTGCCGATCTGCCGCTGCTCGTACGGGCCGTACGCCCGCGCGATGGTGCGGATCTGCAAGGAGGAGTCGTTCCACCAGCGGCAGGGCTTCGAGATCCTGCACACGCTGTCGCACGGGACGCCGGAGCAGCACGCGATGGCGCAGGATGCCGTCGACCGGTGGTGGTGGCCGTCGCTCATGATGTTCGGCCCGCCGGACGACGCCTCGCCCAACAGCGCGCAGTCCATGGCCTGGAAGATCAAGCGGCACAGCAACGATGACCTGCGGCAGCGGTTCGTCGACATGACCGTGCCGCAGGCCGGGGTGTTGGGCCTGACTCTCCCCGACCCTGACCTGCGTCTCAACGCGGAGACCGGGCACTACGAGTTCGGCGAGATCGACTGGGCCGAGTTCAAGGAAATTCTCAGCGGCAACGGGCCGTGTAACCGGCAGCGGATCGAGCGCCGCAAGGCTGCACACGCCGAGGGCGCCTGGGTGCGCGAGGCCGCCGTCGCGTACGCGAACAAGCGCAAGGGAACCGCCGCATGACCGCCGGCTGGCCGCTGTGGGAGGTGTTCGTGCGCGCGCGGCGCGGCCTCTCGCACACGCACGTCGGCAGCCTGCACGCCGCCGACGCCACGATGGCGCTGCGCAACGCCCGTGACCTCTACCCCCGCCGCTCGGAGGGCGTCAGCATCTGGGTCGTGCCGGCCGCGTCAATCACGGCGTCGTCGCCGGACGAGAAGGAACCGTTCTTCGACCCGGCCGCCGACAAGGTCTACCGGCACCCGACGTTCTACGAGATCCCGGACGAGGTCGAGCACCTGTGACGGATCTGACCGCCTATGTCTTGAGGCTCGGTGACGACTGCCTGATCCTGTCCCACCGGCTCGCCGAGTGGACCACTCATGCGCCCGAGCTGGAGGAAGATGTCGCGCTCGCGAACATCGCCCTCGACCTCCTCGGCCAGGCGCGGATGCTGCTCAGCTACGCCGGATCGCTGGACGGCCGAACCGAGGATGATCTCGCCTACCTGCGCGAGGAGCGGGACTTCCTCAACTGCCAGCTCGTCGAGCTGGAGAACGGCGACTTCGCGCACGCGATGGCGCGCCTGCTCTGCTTCTCCACCTACCAGCTCGCCCTGTACCAGCAGCTGACCGGCTCGGCCGATCCCACGCTGGCCGCCGTCGCGGCAAAGGGCGTCAAGGAGGTGGCCTACCACCGTGACCACGCGTCCCAATGGGTATTGCGGCTCGGCGACGGCACCCCAGAGAGCCACTCCCGCATGCAGGCCGGCTTGAACGCGGTGTGGCCCTACACGTTCGAGCTTTTTCTCTCCGATGACGTGGAGCAACGGCTGGCGGGTATTTCGGTCGACGTTGCCGCCTTGCACCCGTCTTGGGAGTCCTATCTCGGCGGCGTCATCGCAGGGGCGACGCTGGAACGGCCGGCCGACGACGGCTGGCGCCCCCGGGGTGGACGCGTCGGCATCCACACCGAGGCGCTCGGGTACCTCCTCGCCGAAGCGCAGAACCTGCACCGTGCTCATCCGGGTGCGACGTGGTAACCGTGATGCCGGACGTGGCTGAGCTTCGCGCCGTGGTCGGCGCCGTCGCCGATCCGGAGATTCCGGTGCTGACCATCGCCGACCTGGGGATTTTGCGGGGCATCGCCATCGTCGATGGACGGGTCGAGGTGACGATCACGCCCACGTACTCGGGTTGCCCGGCGATGGACGCGATCGCCGCTGACGTCCGTACCGTGCTCGACGCGCACGATTGCCGTGACGCCGTCGTCCGCACCGCGCTCGCGCCGGCCTGGACCACCGACTGGATGAGCGAGGACGGCAAGCGCAAGTTGGTGGAGTACGGCATCGCGCCACCGTCCGGGCGTGCGCCGGTGGTCGGTGGCCCCGTGTCGCTCACGCTCTCGGTGCGTTGCCCGCAGTGCGGCTCGCTCGACACCCGGGAGAGCAGCCGGTTCGGTTCGACCGCCTGCAAGTCGCTGTGGGTGTGTGGCGCCTGCCGCGAGCCGTTTGACCACTTCAAGGCGATCTGATGACGAGTACAACGACAGCCGGCGCTGTGGCGGGTGCCCGTGCTCACCGGCGGTTGGAGTTCCACCAGATGCAGGTCGCGTCCGTCGAGCGGCTCACCGACGACTCGGTGGCGATGACCTTCGACGTGCCGCCCGCGCTCCGGGGCGAATACTCTTTCGCCGCGGGCCAGCACTTGACCTTGCGCCGCGTCGTGGGTGGCGAGGATGTCCGCCGTAGCTACTCGATCTGCGCGCCCGTGGGTGGTCCGCTGCGGGTCGCCGTGAAGGCCGTACCCGGCGGGGTCTTCTCCACCCACGCGCTCACGGAGCTGCGCGCCGGTGACACGGTCGACGTGCTTACCCCGACCGGCACGTTCACCGTCGCCTTCGACCCCGCGAGTACCCGCAGCTATGCGTTCGTCGCCGCAGGCAGCGGCATCACGCCGGTGCTCTCGCTGATCGCTACCGCGCTGTCGGCGGAACCGTCGAGCCGCTGCACGTTGCTCTACGGCAACCGGACCACCGGGTCCGTGATGTTCCTGGAAGAGCTGGCCGACCTCAAGGACCGCTACCCCGACCGGTTCCACCTTGTGCACGTGCTGTCCCGCGAGGACGGCGAAGTCGAGCTGTTCCACGGCCGGCTCGATCCGGACCGGCTCGGACGGATCCTGGACGCGCTCCTTCCGCCGTCCGAGGTGGACGAGTGGTTCCTGTGCGGACCGTACGAGATGGTGAGGGGCGCGCAGCACGTCCTGGCCTCCCGTGGGGTGCCCGCGTCGGCGGTGCACGTCGAGCTGTTCTTCGTCGAGGATGCGCCCGTGGCGGCGCGGGCGCCGGTCGCCGTGGAGGCGAGCTCCGTCGAGGCCAGCGAGGTGACGATCGTCCTCGACGGGCGGTCTACCACGTTGCCCGTACGACCGGACGAGAAGGTGCTGGACGCGGCGCTGCGCGTGCGCGGTGAGCTGCCGTTCGCGTGCAAGGGCGGCGTCTGCTCGACGTGCCGGGCGAAGCTGATCGAGGGCGAGGTGCGGATGGATCGCAACTACGCCTTGGAGCCGGACGAGGTCGCCGCTGGTTACGTCCTGACGTGCCAATCGCATCCCTGTACCCCCAAGGTTCTGCTCGACTACGACGCCTGACCGGGCGGCCTGCCGATCCTTCTCAGGTGGCCGGGAGGCGCGCCAGTTACGCTCAGGGGGTGAGCGACGACCGGGCACGTGAGATCTCTGACCTCCTGCAGCATGCCGCCGACGGTGGGCGGATCACGCCGGAGCAGGCGTTGCTGCTCTACACCGATGCGCCGTTCCATGCGCTCGGCCAGGCGGCGGACGCCGTTCGCAGGCGGCGGTACCCCGACAACATCGCCACCTACCTGATCGACCGCAACATCAACTACACGAACGTCTGCGTGACGGCGTGCAAGTTCTGCGCCTTCTACCGGGCGCCGAAGCACGGCGAGGGCTGGGTCCACGGGATCGAGGAGATCCTGCGCCGCTGCGGCGAAGCCGTGCAGCTCGGCGCCACCCAGATCATGCTGCAGGGCGGGCACCACCCCGACTTCGGCGTTGAGTACTACGAGGAGACGTTCGGGGCGATCCGCCGCGAGTACCCGCAGCTCGCACTCCATTCGCTCGGGGCCAGCGAGGTCGCTCACATGGCCAAGGTCTCGAACGTCAGCGTCGAAGAGGCGATCACCCGGATCCACGCCGCCGGTCTCGATTCGTTCGCCGGCGCCGGTGCCGAGATCCTCGTGGCCCGGCCGCGGAAGGCGATCGCGCCGCTCAAGGAGTCCGGCGAGCGCTGGCTGGAGATCATGGAGACGGCGCACAGGGTCGGTGTCGAGTCGACGGCCACGTTCATGATGGGCACGGGTGAGACGAACGCGGAGCGCATCGAGCACCTCCGGATGGTCCGCGACGTGCAGGACCGCACCGGCGGATTCCGCTCGTTCATCCCGTGGACCTACCAGCCCGAGAACAACCACCTCAAGGGCAAGACCCAGGCGACCAGCCTCGAGTACCTGCGCATAATCGCGGTGGCCCGGCTGTTCTTCGACAACATCAAGCACCTGCAGGGATCGTGGCTCACCACGGGCAAGGACGTCGGCCAGCTCACCATGCACATGGGCGCCGACGACCTCGGTTCCGTGATGCTCGAAGAGAACGTGGTCTCCAGCGCTGGCGCTAAGCACCGTTCCAACCGGATGGAGCTGATCTCGCTGATCCGCACCGCCGGCCGGATCCCCGCTCAGCGAAACACGCTGTATGAGCACCTGCTCGTCCACGACGACCCGGCGAACGACCCGGTCGACGACCACGTGATCTCGCACTTCGCGTCCACGGCGCTCCCCGGCGGCGGCCTCGGCCACCCCGAGCTGAAGCTCATCGACGCCAGTTGAGCGCCCAAACCAGGCGCAGATCGGGTCAGAGCGGGCGCGGTAGCTCGGCGTAGATCCGGTCGGCAACCTCGGCCGGCGGGAGCGTTCCGTCGGCGACGTACGCGGCGGCTTTCCGGTAAAGCGGATCCCGCTCGGCGTACATCTCGGTCAGCGCCGCCAGCGGATCGGGCCGCAGCCACGGGCGGTGTGCGTCGTCGCCGATACGGGTCACCAGGATCTCGGGTGGAACGTGCAGGTACGCGGAGAACGCCCGCGCGTGCAGTGCCGGGATGACTTCGGGGTACTCGATCACGGCCGCGGCGGCGCCGGCCACGAATGGCGGCGGCAACTCCAGCACGTGGAGCAGGATGTCCCGCTCCGCCTCGTGCAGCGGATCGGCGCCGAGCGCGGCGACTTCGTTCAGCGTCTTGCCTGTGACCTCGCGCAGCAGCGTGTCGTTGTCCAGGCTCGGCCAGCCGGCCCGAGTGGCGAGCAGTTCACCCACAGTCGACTTGCCCGACCCCATCAGACCGAGCAGCACGACGCGGGTCGGCGCTGGTTTCGCCATGCCCCGACCATAGGGCCTCGCCGGGTGAGCCGCAGCGCCACCAGCCCCGACATCTAGGCTGAGCCCCATGACCCGCGCCTCCCTGGAGAAGAAGCCGCACGAGGTCGCGGCGATGTTCGACCGCGTCGCCAAGCGGTACGACGTCACCAACACGGTGATGGCGCTTGCCCAGGACCGGCGTTGGCGGCGGGCTACCCGCACGGCCCTCGACCTGCGCCCCACCGATCGTTGCCTCGATCTCGCCGCTGGTACGGCGGTGTCCACGGTCGAGCTGGCTAAGTCCGGCGCCGACGTGGTGGCGTGCGATTTCTCGATCGGCATGCTCCGCGAAGGCCTCAACCGGGACGTTCCCCTGGTGGCCGGCGACGCGCTGCACCTGCCGTTCGCCGACGGCTCGTTCGACGCGGTGACGATCTCGTTCGGCCTGCGGAATGTCGCTGACACCGAGGCCGCGCTGCGGGAGATGGCCCGGGTGACGAAGCCGGGTGGCCGGCTCGTCGTGTGCGAGTTCAGCCAGCCCACCTGGGCGCCGTTCCGGACGACGTACACCGAGTATCTGATGCGCGCGCTGCCTGAGGTTGCCCGGCGCGTCAGCAGCAACCCCGAGGCGTACGTGTACCTCGCCGAGTCGATCCGGGCGTGGCCGGACCAGCCCGCGCTCGCCACCACCATTGCCGCCGCCGGCTGGCACAAGGTGGCATGGCGGAACCTCACGGGCGGCATCGTCGCCCTGCACCGCGCCATCCGCTGACCCGGCCGCACGGCGCTGGAACTGTGCGCAGGTCGGGGCAGCGGGGGCACCCTGCCTGGACCTGCACAGGAGCCCGTTTGGTTAGGTCTACCTAACCAAACGGGGCTCCCCTATGGAGGCATAGACTCTCGCCCGGAGACATCGTGAAGGTATTCACAAGCCCTTCACGGGACAAAAAGCGAACCTCGACGAGGGGCTGTCGTGACCACCAACTCCGCCGATCACCAGTCGGCACCGGGCCGAACCGGAGAGGCCGACGTCATCGTCGTTGGCGCCGGCCCTGGCGGTTCAGCGGCTGCGTTCCACCTTGCCAGCGCCGGGCTGGATGTCCTGCTGCTCGAGAAGACCGAGTTCCCCAGGGAGAAGGTCTGCGGCGACGGGCTCACCCCGCGCGCGGTGAAGCAGCTGATCAAGATGGGCATCGATATCTCGCCCGAGGCGGGCTGGCTGCAGAACAAGGGCCTCCGCGTCATCGGCGGCGGGATGCGCCTGGAACTCGACTGGCCGGACCTGGCCTCGTTCCCGAACTACGGCCTCACCCGCACCCGCCTCGACTTCGACGAGTCGCTCGCCGAGGCCGCGGTGAAGGCCGGCGCCCGCATGCAGACCACCACGAACGTCAACGGCGCGATCCTGAACAAGGCCGGCCGGGTCGTCGGGGTGACGGCAAACGTCGGCAAGGAGAAGGTGCCGGCCGAGTACCGCGCCCCGCTCGTGATCGCCGCCGACGGTGTCAGCGGGCGGCTCGCGCTCTCCCTAGGCCTCGCCAAGCGCGACGACCGTCCGATGGGCGTCGCGGTCCGCCGGTACTACACCAGCCCGCGCCACGACGACGACTACCTGGAGTCGTGGATGGAGCTGTGGGACCGCACCCGCGGCGAGAAGCGGCTGCTCCCCGGGTACGGCTGGATCTTCGGCCTGGGTGACGGCCGCTCCAACGTGGGCCTCGGCATCCTCAACACGTCGAAGGCGTTCCAGCACGTGGACTACCGCAAGATGCTCACCGACTGGCTCGACGGCACCCCGGAGGAGTGGGGCTACCGCGAGGAGAACGCCACCGGGCCGATCCGCGGCGCCGCGCTGCCGATGGGATTCAACCGCAAGCCGCACTACACCCGCGGGCTGATGCTCGTCGGCGACACCGGCGGCATGGTCAACCCGTTCAACGGCGAGGGCATCGCGTACGCGATGGAGTCCGGGGAGATCGCCGCCGAGGTTGCCGCCCAGGCCCTCGGGCGGCCGGCCGGCCTCTCCCGCGAGCGCGCGCTCCAGGCGTACCCGCGGGTCCTGACCGACACCTACGGCGGCTACTACCGGCTCGGCAGCGTCTTCGTGAAGCTGATCGGCCGCCCGGAGGTGATGAAGCTGGCGACCAGGCACGGCCTGCCGCATCCGGTGCTCATGAAGTTCGTCCTCAAGCTCCTCGCGAACCTGACCGACCCCCGCGGCGGGGACGCGATGGACCGCGTGATCAACGGACTCAGCAAGGTCGCCCCGGCCGTGTAACCCCCCGCGCGCCGGGGACCAACCAAGCCCGTCGTAGTGTGAACCGCTTTCGTAACAAACGTGACCCGAACCACAAGCACAACCTGAGAGGACGAGGAGCGCGATGTCATCGGCAGGATCGCTCACGCCATACGTCCCGATCGTGGCGCTCTTCGTGCTCGCCTTCGCGTTCGCGATCTTCTCCGTGACGGCGGCGCCGTACATCGGCCCGCGGCGCTACAACAAGGCGAAGGTCGACGCGTACGAGTGCGGCATCGAGCCCACGCCGCAGCCCATCGGTGGCAACCGCTTTCCGGTGAAGTTCTACCTGACGGCGATGATCTTCATCGTCTTCGACATCGAGATCATCTTCCTCTACCCGTGGGCCGTGGCGAACGAGTCGCTGGGCATGTTCGGGCTGGTCGAGATGGTGCTGTTCATCGGAACCGTGCTCGTCGCGTACGTCTACGTATGGCGCCGCGGCGGCCTGGACTGGGACTAGGCCCGAGCGGCCAGGAGCGGGAGATCGTGACTAGGGCCCGAGCGGCCAGGAGCGGGACATCGTGACTAGGGCCCGAGCGGCCAGGAGCGGGAGATAGAGAGACATGGGACTCGAAGAGAAGCTCCCGAGCGGAGTCCTGCTCACCAGCGTCGAGAAGCTGGTCAACTGGACGCGGAAGTCCTCGCTCTGGCCGGCCACGTTCGGCCTGGCGTGCTGCGCCATCGAGATGATGACGACCGGCGCCGCCCGGTACGACCTCGGCCGGTTCGGCATGGAGGTGTTCCGGGCCTCGCCGCGCCAGGCCGACCTGATGATCGTCGCCGGCCGGGTGAGCCAGAAGATGGCGCCGGTGCTGCGGCAGATCTACGACCAGATGCCCGAGCCCAAGTGGGTGCTGTCGATGGGCGTCTGCGCCAGCTCGGGCGGCATGTTCAACAACTACGCGATCGTGCAGGGCGTCGATCACGTCGTCCCGGTCGACATGTACCTGCCCGGTTGCCCGCCGCGGCCGGAGATGCTCATCGACGCGATCCTCAAGCTGCACGACAAGATCATGGCCGAGCCGCTCGGGCCGAAGCGGGCCGCGCAGCTCACGGGGCCGAAGGCCACGGTAGAGCTGGAGCGGCGCGGCACGATCCCGGCGTCCTTCCAGTACGACAAGAGCAGGCGCAAGCAGTGGGAGCAGGCCGCCGCCGAAGGGCGCGAGGAGCAGTTCCGGATCGAGGCGGGGTTCCGCAAGTGAGCAAGCGAAGCGCGCGAACAAAGAGGTACAGCAGCGCCGCGAACGCGGCCAACGAGCGCAGCGAGGTGGGCTCGTGAGCGAAATGAGCGAGGGGTCGGCGACCGCGCCCGACGCCAACCAGGGCACGCCGGCCGAGCCGCAGAAGGGCATGTTCGGGGTCCACGGGTCCGGTGACACGTCCGGCTTCGGCGGACTGGTCCGTCATCGCGAGGACCCGCACTCCACGCCGCGGCCGTACGGCGGCTACTTCGACGAGGTGAGCGACGCGCTGGAGGAGGCGTACCCCGCCTTCAACGACGCGATCTACCGGGTTGTCGTCGACCGCGGCGAACTGACCCTCTACATCGAGCGGGACCGCATCCGCGAGGTGTGCCAGGTGCTGCGGGACGACCCGGCGCTCCGCTTCGAGCTGCTCAGCTCGGTGTCGGCGGTGGACTACCTCGACGCCGCGCCGGACGAGCCGAAGCGCCTGCACTCGGTGTACCACCTGACGTCGATGACGTTCCGCCGCCGGATCCGCCTTGAGGTCGAGGTGCCGGTCGACGACCCGCACGTCCCGAGCGTCACCAGCGTCTACCCCACCGCCGACTGGCAGGAGCGGGAGACCTGGGACATGTTCGGGATCATCTTCGACGGCCACCCGGCGCTCACCCGCATCCTCATGCCGGACGACTGGGACGGCCACCCGCAGCGCAAGGACTACCCGCTCGGCGGGGTCCCGGTGGAGTACAAGGGCGCCGAGATCCCGCCGCCGGACACCCGGAGGGCGTACAAGTGAGCAGCACCGAGACCCAAGACCCCTACGCCGCCGGTTCACGGGAGACCACCGAGGGCCGCATCTACACGGTCACCGGCGGTGACTGGGACAGCGTCCTCGCCGGCAGCGACCCGCTCCACGACGAGCGGCTCGTCGTCAACATGGGGCCGCAGCACCCGTCGACGCACGGCGTGCTCCGGCTCGTCCTCGAGCTCGAAGGCGAGACGGTCACCGAGGCGCGGACGGTCATCGGGTACTTGCACACCGGTATCGAGAAGAACGCCGAGTACCGCAACTGGACCCAGGGCACCACGTTCGTCACCCGCATGGACTACCTGGCGCCGATCTTCAACGAGGCCGGGTACTGCCTGGCCGTGGAGAAGCTGCTCGGCATCACCGAGCAGATCCCCGAGCGGGCCACGACCATCCGCGTGCTGATGATGGAGCTGAACCGGATCGCCTCGCACCTGGTGTGGCTCGCCACCACGGGCATGGAGCTCGGCGCGCTCTCGATGATGATCTACGGCTTCCGCGAGCGGGAGTTCATCCTCGACATCTTCGAGATGGTCTCCGGCCTGCGGATGAACATGGCCTACGTACGGCCTGGCGGCGTCTCGCAGGATTTCCCGCCCGGCGCGGTCGAGAAGATCCGCGAGTTCCTCGCCCTCATGCCGAAGCGTCTCCACGAGTACGAGAACCTGCTGTCCGGTAACCCGGTGTGGCAGTTCCGCACCCAGAAGGTCGGCTACCTCGATGTTCAGGGCTGCGTCGCGCTCGGCATCACCGGCCCGGTGCTCCGCTCCGCCGGCCTCCCGTGGGACCTGCGCAAGACCGAGCCGTACTGCGGGTACGAGACGTACGACTTCGACGTGCCGACGCAGCGGAGCGGCGACGTCTGGGGTCGGTACCTGGTCCGCCTCGCCGAGATGCGGGAGTCGCTGAAGATCATCGAGCAGGCGCTGGACCGGTTGAAGCCCGGCCCGGTCATGGTGGAGGACAAGAAGATCGCCTGGCCTGCGCAGCTCGCCCTCGGCGCCGACGGGCTCGGCAACTCTCTGGAGCACGTGCGCAAGATCATGGGCCAGTCGATGGAGGCCCTGATCCACCACTTCAAGCTCGTCACCGAGGGTTTCCGGGTGCCCGCCGGCCAGGTGTACGTGCCGATCGAGTCGCCCCGCGGCGAGATGGGCTTCCACGTGGTCAGCGACGGCGGCACCAGGCCGTACCGCGTCCACGTGCGTGACCCTTCGTTCGTCAATCTGCAGGCGTTCCCCGCGATGGTGGAGGGCGGCCTGCTCGCCGACGTCATCGCCGCTGGTGCTTCGTTGGACCCCGTCATGGGGGGAGTGGACCGCTGATGTCTGTTGAAACCAGGAACCCGCTGCCGAGCGCGACCGAAGAGGTCAAAGCTGACCTGCGGGCCAAGGCGCAGGCGATCATCGCCCGCTACCCGGCCGGCAAGGCGCGGTCGGCCCTGCTGCCGATGCTGCACCTCGTGCAGTCCGTCGACGGGTACGTCAGCCCCGAGGGCGTCGCGTTCTGCGCCGACGAGCTGGGGCTGACCAAGGCCGAGGTCGGCGCCGTCGCCACCTTCTACACGATGTACAAGCGCCGCCCGGTCGGCGAGTACCTGGTGAGCGTCTGCACGAACACGATGTGCGGCGTGCTCGGCGGCGACAAGGCGTACCGGACGCTCTCGGAGCACTTGGGCGTCGGTCACGACCAGACCACCGAGGACGGCTCGATCACCCTGGAGCACGCCGAGTGCCTCGCCGCCTGCGACTACGGCCCGGTGCTCACGGTCAACTACGAGTTCTTCGACCAGGTGGACGCCGACCGGGCGCTGGAGATCGTCAAGCGGCTGCAGTCCGGTGACCGCCCGCAGCCCAGCCGTGGCGCGCGGCTCTGCTCGTTCAAGGAGACCTCGCTCCAACTCGCCGGCTTCATCGACGACCGCGACGGCGCCACCGCCGACGGCCCGTCGGGCGAGCCGACGCTGGCAGGCAACCGGCTCGCGGAGCGGCAGGGTGTCTCGGTGCCGGGCTTCGACCCGAACACCCCGATCAAGCCGGTGCCGCCGAAGGCCGCCATGCCGCCGCCGGCCACGGCTCCCAAGCCGGCCGCTGACGGCAAGCCCGCGGGCGACACCCCGCCGGCCGACGTCCGCGCCGCCCGCAAGCAGGCCGCCAAGGAGGGTCGCAAGTGAGGGAGCGCAGCGAGCGAACCGATGGGTACAGCAGCCCTGCTCGCAGGGCCTCCGAGCGAAGCGAGGTGGTCATGTGAGGGAGCGCAGCGAGCGAACCGATGGGTACAGCAGCCCTGCTCGCAGGGCCTCCGAGCGAAGCGAGGTGGTCATGTGAGCTTGACGCCTGTCTTGACCAAGCGCTGGCTGTCGCCGGACGCCTGGCGGCTGTCGACGTACGAGCGCCTCGACGGCTACACCGGCCTCCGCAAGGCCCTGAAGGCGCACCCGGACGAGCTGATCCAGCTAATCAAGGACTCCGGGCTGCGCGGCCGTGGCGGCGCCGGCTTCCCGACCGGCATGAAGTGGGGCTTCATCCCGCAGAACGACGGGAAGCCGCACTACCTCGTGGTCAATGCCGACGAGGGCGAGCCGGGCACCTGCAAGGACCTGCCGTACATGATGGCCGATCCGCACGGCCTCATCGAGGGCATCGTCATCGCGGCGTACGCGATCCGCGCGAACCACGCGTTCATCTACGTCCGGGGCGAGGCGATCCACGCCTTCCGCCGGCTGCAGAACGCGGTCCGTGAGGCGTACGCCCGCGGTTACCTCGGCAAGAACATCCTCGGCACCGGCTACAACTGCGAGCTGACCGTCCACGCGGGCGCCGGCGCGTACATCTGCGGCGAGGAGACGGCGCTGCTGGACTCGCTGGAGGGATACCGGGGCCAGCCCCGGCTCAAGCCGCCGTTCCCGGCCACCCACGGCCTCTACGGTTCGCCGACCGTGGTGAACAACGTCGAGACGCTGGCCAGCGTGCCGTTCATCGTGCTCGGCGGCGCCGACTGGTGGAAGTCGATGGGCACCGAGAAGTCGCCCGGCCCGAAGATCTACTCGCTCTCCGGGCGGGTGAATCGCCCCGGCCAGTACGAGGCGACGCTCGGCACCACGCTGCGCCAGCTGCTCGACATGGCCGGCGGCATGCAGGACGGGTACGAGCTGAAGTTCTGGACGCCCGGCGGTTCTTCCACGCCGTACTTCACCACCGAGCACCTCGACGTCCCGCTGGACTTCGAGGGCGCGGCGGCGGCCGGGTCGATGCTCGGCACCACTGCGCTGATGATGTTCGACCAGACGGTCTGCATCGTCGGCGCCACGCTGCGGTTCATCGAGTTCTACGCCCACGAGTCGTGCGGCAAGTGCACGCCGTGCCGCGAGGGCAACTACTGGATGGTGCAGGTGCTGCGCCGGCTGGAACACGGCAAGGGCACCGAGGAGGATCTCGACACCCTCCTGGACACCTGCGACAACATCTTCGGCCGGTCGTTCTGCGCCCTCGGCGACGGTGCGACCAGCCCGGTGGTGTCCTCGATCAAGTACTTCCGGGACGAGTACATCGCCCACGTCCGCGAGGGTGCCTGCCCGCTGGGCAACAGCGACCCCGCCGTACTGGCAACAGCCGGAGCGCACTGACCATGACCCTCGCACCTGAGAAGAAGGCCACGACGCCCGCCGTGCCGGACGGCGTCACGCTGACGATCGACGGCATCGAGCTGACCGTGCCGAAGGGCACGCTCATCATCCGCGCCGCCGAGCAGCTCGGCATCCAGATCCCGCGGTTCTGCGACCACCCGCTGCTCGACCCGGTCGGCGCGTGCCGGCAGTGCATCGTTGACGTGGAGGGCCAGCGCAAGCCGCTGACCGCCTGCACCTCGACGGTCACCCCGGGCATGGTGGTGAAGACGCAGCTCACCAGCCCTATGGCGGAGAAGGCCCAGCGCGGCACGCTGGAGCTGCTGCTGATCAACCACCCGCTGGACTGCCCGGTCTGCGACAAGGGCGGCGAGTGCCCGCTGCAGAACCAGGCGATGACCCACGGCCCGGCCGAGTCCCGGTTCCGGGACGTGAAGCGGACGTACCCGAAGCCGATCAGCATCTCCAGCCAGGTGCTGCTCGACCGCGAGCGCTGCGTGCTGTGCGCCCGGTGCACCCGGTTCAGCCAGCAGATCGCCGGCGATCCGTTCATCGAGCTGTTCGAGCGCGGCGCGCTGGAGCAGGTGGCGATTTACACCGACGAGCCGTTCCAGTCGTACTTCAGCGGCAATACGGTGCAGATCTGTCCGGTCGGCGCGCTGACCGGCGCGGCGTACCGGTTCCGGGCCCGCCCGTTCGACCTCGTCTCGACGCCGTCCGCCTGCGAGCACTGCGCATCGGGCTGCGCGCAGCGCACCGACTGGCGGCGCGGCAAGGTGCTGCGGCGCCTGGCCGGCGAGGACCCTTCGGTCAACGAGGAGTGGAACTGCGACAAGGGCCGCTGGGCCTTCACCTACGCGACGGCGATCGACCGGATCACCACGCCGCTGATCCGCAACGCTGACGGCGAGCTGGAGCCGGCCTCCTGGACTGACGCGCTGGAGCGTGTCGCCGAGGGGTTGCGCGAGGCGCGTGACAACGGCAGCGTCGGCGTGTTGGCCGGTGGCCGGCTCACCGCCGAGGACGCCTACGCGTACAGCAAGTTCGCCCGGGTCGCGCTGAACACCAACGACGTCGACTTCCGGGCCCGGCCGCACTCGGTCGAGGAGGCCGAGTTCCTGGCCGCGCACGTCGTCGGCGTGAACCCCGGCACCGGCGGCGTCACCTACACCGACCTCGAACACGCTCCCGCGGTGCTGCTTGCCGGGTTCGAGCCCGAGGACGAGTCGCCGATCGTCTTCCTCCGCCTGCGCAAGGCGTGGCGGCAGAAGGGCCTGCGGGTCTTCGGCGTCGCGCCGCTGGCCAGCAAGGGCCTGACGAAGCTGGGCGGCACGCTCATCCAGGCCGTGCCGGGCGCCGAGCCGAAGGTGCTCGACGCGCTGACCGGTGGCGGCGGCGACCTGGCCGACGTCTCTGCGGCGCTCGGCCAGGACGGTGCCGTGATCCTCGTCGGCGAGCGGCTGGCCAGCATCCCCGGCGCGTTGTCGGCGGCTGCGAGGCTCGCCGACATCTCCGGCGCCCGGTTGGCGTGGATCCCGCGCCGCGCCGGCGAGCGGGGCGCGATCGAGGCCGGCCTGCTGCCGAACCTGCTGCCCGGTGGCCGTGCGGTCGCCGAGCCCGCGGCCCGCGCCGAGATGGAAAGGGCCTGGGGCCTGGCGGACGGCACCCTGCCGGCCGAGCCCGGCCGCGACACGGCAGGCATCCTCGCCGCTGCGACCGCCGGTGAGCTGGCCGCGCTGGTGGTCGGCAGCGTCGACCCGAACGACCTGCCCGACCCGGCCGCCGCCGAGGTGGCGCTGGAGCACGCGGGCTTCGTGGTCAGCCTGGAGCTGCGCGCGAGCCTGGTGACCAGCCACGCCGACGTGGTGCTGCCGATCGCGCCAGCGGTCGAGAAGTCCGGCACCTACGTCGACTGGGAGGGCCGCGAGCGGCCGTTCGAGTTGACCCTCTCCGGCACCGGTGCCCTCACCGACGCCCGCGTCCTCGACACGATCGCCGCGGAGTTCGGCGTCGATCTGGACGTTGCCGACGTGCACGCCGTCCGGGCCGAGCTGGCGGCGTTGCCGGCGACCACGGCTCCCCGCCCGGTGCTGGTGGGGCATCCGGTCGGCGATCGGCCGCAGCTCGCCGCCGGTGAGGCGATCCTCGCTACCTGGCGGCACCTGCTCGACCTCGGCAGCCTGCAGGACGGCGAGGAGCATCTCGCCGGTACAGCGCGGCCAGCGGTCGTCCACCTGTCAGCGACCACGGCGGCGGAGATCGCGGTCGCCGCCGAGGGCGCGCCTGTCAACATCAGCACCGATCGGGGCACGATCACGCTGCCGCTGGCGATCGTCGAGATGCCGGACCGGGTGGCGTGGCTACCGACCAACTCGGTCGGCTCGACGGTGCGCCGGACGCTAGCGGTCGACGCCGGCGCCGTCGTCAAGATCTCCGCAGGGGAGGCCAAATGAACGCGGTGGTTGCGGGTCCCGCTGTTGACCTGGACGGCTCGATCATCGGTTTCCTCTACGCCGACGTCGGTGGCATCCCGCTCTGGCTGATGCTGGTGAAGGTCCTCGTGATCTTCGTCTTCCTCGTGGTCATGACGCTGCTGACGATCGTCTTCGAGCGCAAGGTCGTCGGCTGGATGCAGGTGCGGCCCGGCCCGAACCGGGTGGGCCCCTGGGGCATGCTGCAGTCCCTCGCGGACGGGCTGAAGCTCGCCTTCAAGGAAGACATCATGCCGAAGCTGGCGGACAAGCCGGTGTACTTCATCGCGCCGGTGGTCTCCTGCGTCCCGGCCCTGATGGCGTTCGCGGTGATCCCGATCGGCCCCGAGGTGAGCATCTTCGGCCACAAGACGGCGCTGCAGCTCACGGACTTCCCGGTGAGCGTGCTGTACGTCCTGGCCTGCTCATCGCTCGGCGTCTACGGCATCGTGCTCGGCGGTTGGGCCTCCGGCTCCACGTATCCGCTGCTCGGTGCCCTGCGTTCGGCGGCCCAGATGATCTCGTACGAGGTCGCCATGGGTCTGTCGATCGTCGCGGTGTTCCTCACCGCCGGCTCGCTCTCCACCAGCGAGATCGTCGCCAAGCAGGACTCGTTCTGGTACTGCGTCGTGCTGGCGCCGAGCTTCGTCATCTACGTGATCTCCGCCGTCGGTGAAACGAACCGTGCCCCGTTCGACCTACCCGAGGCGGAGTCGGAGCTGGTCGGCGGCTTCCACACCGAGTACACGTCGCTGAAGTTCGCGCTGTTCTTCCTCGCCGAGTACGTCAACATGGTCACGGTCTCGGCGCTCGCGACCACGCTGTTCCTCGGCGGCTGGCGGGCACCGTTCGGCATCGGCACGCTCTGGGAGGGCGCCAACTCCGGCTGGTGGCCGGTGCTCTGGTTCGTTCTCAAGATCGCCGCCGCGCTCTTCGTCTTCATCTGGCTCCGAGGCACGCTGCCCCGGCTCCGGTACGACCAGTTCATGCAGTTCGGCTGGAAGATCCTGGTGCCGGCCAGCCTGCTGTGGACCCTCGCCGTGGCCGCGTTCCCGACGCTCAAGCGCGAGTTCGGGTGGACCAACGCGCAGATGTTCGGCGGCATCTTCGTGGTGCTGGTCATCGTGATGCTGCTCAGCCTGTTCATCCCGGAGAAGAAGAAGAAGCCCGAGCTGGACGCCACCAAGCCGGTCCACCCGGACGGCTTCCCACTGCCTCCGATCGACCTCTTGGTCCCGCCGTCGCCCCGGCTCAAGCTGACCGCGGGAGAGAAGATTCCGGTGACCGTCCCGGCCGCCGCGCCCGACAGCACCCCTGATCCAGGGGAGGAGTGACGTGTTCGACTCGGTTAAGGGCTTCGGCCTGACGTTCGCGCACATGTTCCGTCCGCAGGTCACCACGAAGTACCCGGACGTGAAGATGCCGACCGCACCGCGCTACCACGGCCGGCACGTGCTTAACCGGCACCCGGACGGGCTGGAGAAGTGCGTGGGCTGCGAGCTGTGCGCGTGGGCCTGCCCGGCCGACGCGATCTACGTCGAGGGCGGCGACAACACCGAGGAGGAGCGCTACTCCCCGGGTGAGCGCTACGGCGCGGTGTACCAGATCAACTACGCGCGCTGCATCTTCTGCGGGCTCTGCATCGAGGCCTGCCCGACCCGTTCGCTCACCATGAGCAACGAGTACGAGCTGGCCAGCGACAGCCGGGCCGACCTGATCTTCACGAAGGAGCAGCTCATGGCCCCCCTCCTGGAGGGCATGGAGCAGCCGCCGCACCCGATGCGGCTCGGTGAGCGCGAGGCCGACTACTACGTCGCCGGCGTCACGAACCCGGGCGCGTCGAAGGGCGCCGAGCGTCCGGAGGTGTCGGCATGAGCGAGCGAATCATAGGCACTGCGCGGCTTGGAGTCTCATGCCCGCCCGGAGCGAAGCGAGGACGGGCATGAGCACGGTGACCACCCTGGCGGCGACGGCTGGCGACATGTCGAGCGGCGAGGCCATCGCGTTCTGGACGCTCGCCCCGGTCGCGCTCGGAGGGGCCATCGGCATGGTGCTGGCGAAGAACGCCATCCACTCGGCGCTCTTCCTGGTCATGACGATGTTCAGCCTCGGCGTCTTCTACGTCCTGCAGGGCGGGCCGTTTATCGGCATGGCGCAGATCATCGTGTACACCGGCGCGATCATGGTCCTGTTCCTGTTCGTCCTCATGCTGGTCGGCCGGGACGCCACCGACTCGGTGGTCGAGACACTCCGCGGGCAACGGCTCGCGGCGGCGATCCTGGGCATCGGCTTCGCAGGCCTGGTCGCGAGCGGCCTGTACCGGTCGCTCGAGGGGATCAAGTCCACTGGGCTCGACGAGGCCAACGCGGGGGGCAACGTGCCGGCCCTCGCCGCGAAGCTCTTCACCAACTACGTGTTCGCGTTCGAGGTGGCGAGTGCGCTGCTGATCACGGCGGCGGTCGGCGCGATGGTGCTGGCCCACGTCGAGCGCCAGAAGGGCGAGCGGCTCACCCAGCGCGAGCGCTCGCAGGCGCGGTTCGCCCCCGGCAACTACCCGGCGCCGAAGCCCGGCCCCGGCGTGTACGCCACCGCGGACTCGGTCGCCACGCCCGCGCTCCTGCCGGACGGCAGCCTCGCCGAAGGCAGCGTCTCGAAGGTGGTCGAGCAGCGTGCGCTCGAACCCGGCACGACGACCCCGAAGGGATGAGGACGTAGCTCATGCGGGAAGTACTCCAGACGCCCACCGCGTACCTCCTCCTCGCGGCAGCGCTGTTCACGATCGGCGCCATCGGCGTGCTGATCCGCCGTAACGCGATCGTCGTGTTCATGTGCATCGAGCTCATGCTCAACGCCGCGAACCTGACGCTCGTCACCTTCTCCCGCATCAACGGGACGCTGGACGGCCAGATCATGGCGTTCTTCGTGATGGTGGTGGCCGCGGCCGAGGTGGTCGTCGGGCTGGCGATCATCATGTCGATCTTCCGGACCCGCCGGTCGGCCTCGGTCGACGACGCCAACCTGCTCAAGTACTGAGAAGTAAGGAACCTGACGTGGGATGGATGCCGTGATGTCCGGGCAGTCGCTGGCCGTCGAGTACGCGCCAGCGACCGGGACGCTCAGCAGCATGTGGCTGCTCATCGCGTTGCCGCTGGCCGGGGCCACGATCCTGCTGCTGCTCGGTCGCCGCGCGGACAAGTGGGGTCACCTGCTCGGCTGCGCCACGGTCGGCGCCAGCTTCGTGCTGGGGCTGACCTACTTCTTCACCCTGCGCGGGCTGGAGAACCGGTCGGTGTCGCGGGAGCTGTTCTCGTTCATCGCCGTGGGCGACCTGAAGATCGACGCCGGGCTGCTGTACGACCCGCTGTCGGCGGTGTTCGTGCTGCTCATCACCGGTGTC
>Ga0210378_10000123_pt1 | contig 35045 bp, 29 predicted proteins | sample PLM1_60_b1redo_FD_155465 | JGI IMG/M metagenome (GOLD analysis project Ga0210378, IMG submission 155465) | Groundwater sediment microbial communities from an aquifer in East River, Colorado, USA - PLM1_60_b1 redo | ecosystem: Environmental > Terrestrial > Soil > Riparian zone | place: USA: East... | reverse complement strand
CGCCGGCGTCAAGGTCGTTCGTCCTCGCTGCGCTGCGGGCGCTCCACCTTGACCCACGGGCTCGGTCCGCCATGCCCAGCCAGCAACGGGGAACAGCACATACGACCCAGATTCCCTGTTGACCGGGGATCCCACTCACAGATAAGGAGCGTCCAGTCGACCCCGTGGATGAAGTTCCTGGTCGCGTCGATCGGGTCGATGAGCCAGCGGGACCCGTCGGCTGCCGGTGGCACCCCGCTCCTCGCCGAGGACCCCATGGTCGGGGCGGGCTCGGCCAGCAGCACACGGAGGCGGTCCTCGACGGCCCGGTCGGCCTGGGTCACCTCGCGGGCGTCGGGCTTGCGGGCAACCAGCAGCTCACCGTCGCGGTAGACGCCTCGGCTGATCTGGTCGACCTCGTCGGCCAGGAAGTGCGCCAACCCCAGCTCCACGACATGCCCGACGTCGCCGCCGCCGATCACGACAGCACCTGCCGCAGCGCGGCCAGGAACGCCCGGTCCTCACCAGGCGCGATCGTGTCGGAGGAGGTGTGGGAGAAGTGTCAGGCGGTGATGGCCGCGAGGCGAGTAAGGCCGCGCAGGGCACCGGAGGCAGAGGCAACCACGACAGCACCTCCCGCTTTCTGCTGGCGTCGCTGCTCTGGCACGAGGACGGGTGCGGCGAGCAGATCGGGTGCCGCGCCCACAAGCCCGGTCGCCGGCGGGGCGACAAGTATCGCTGTAGAGGTCGGCGCCACGGCAACTGCTCGATGCCTCCGATCGACGCAGCGGCGCTGGACGCCGCCGTGCGCGAGCACTTCGCGAGCCGGTGGGTGCTCGACACCCAGGAGTCCGTCAGACGCGCCCGGGACGAGCTGGTGGCCCCCCCCAGACGCTCGGGCGAGGCGCTGATCGTCGCTCAGCAGCGCTCCTACGCCCTCCAGCGTGCATCCGACGCGCGACGCAAGGCGGCCGAGGCGAGGGGCGCGCTCGACTGGGGCGTCATCGACCTGGACCAGTGGGGTCGACTGGACCGGGACTACCAGACGCAGCTCCGGGAGGCCGAGTCGGCGGCGGCGAGACTGACCGCGAGGCAGGCCCAGCTAGAGTCGGCGCCCAGCGTCGAGGACATCGACCGAGTACTGATATGGAACGGCTTGTCAAGGCGACGGTTTTGCCTGGTGGATGGCATGGTTTGCGGGCAGCGGGCAGGTCGCGCTGGAGCGCGTGATCGGGCTGGTGGGTGGCGGTCGGGCGTGCTGTGGTGGTGGCGGTCGGGCAGCTTGGGGGATGGGACGACGCGCCGGGACGGTGTGGATCGGCTGACCGCCACACTGCTATTCGCGGGTTGGGACCGCACGTCGGCGATGCGCAGGACCCTGCCCCTGACGAGATTCGCCACGGCCTGGCCGTGGCATCGGGCTCCCGGGGATCGGTCCTGGGGCGGCGGCGTCCCGGCGCGTCGTGGTCATTGCACCTTCCCGGCCGATCTCGAGCCGGCGAACCAGTCGCAGGGTTAGGCGGTCATCTCGGCCCACCCGAACCCGACGAGCTCCCGCGCGATGGCCGCGGCGACGATGCTGTTGGTGTGCTTGCGGGCGGCCAGGGCGCGCAAAGCGGCCCGACAGGCGCTGCTGCGCCGCCCACGCGCGGGCGACGACCGCCGGGTCGAGGCCTTGCTGGCGGCGGGCGATCTCCACACCGACCCAGGGGCGGTGCTGGTAGGACCAGGCCGACTCCACCAGCTGCGCGCGCAGGTGCGCGTTGCCGGCCTTGGTGAGCCGGCCGCGGTGGACCGAGCTGCCGCTGGAATACTCGCTTGGGACCAGCCCGCAGAACCCCATGAACGCGTTCGCGGTGGCAAAGCGGCGCCAGTCGCAGACCTCGGCGGCCAAGGTGAGCGCGCCCAGCCGGGTCACGCCCCGGTAGGCGGCCAGCCGGGCGACCTGCCAGTCCAACGGTGGCCGCGCGCACCAGCCGACCAGGTCGGCCTCCACGGCGTCCAGCGCCTGGTTGCGGACCTCGACCACGGCCAGGTCGTGGTGAAACGTCTGGGTCATCGCGGGCTGGTCGAGCTGGGAGCGCAGCCACGCCTGGTAGGCGTGGGTTCGGGTCGACCCGCCCCGCCAGGGCCGCCCATGGCGCTAGCTGGAACTTCCCCAGCCGGTTCCGCGCCCTGGTGAGGTCACAGACCATGTCGGCGCGGGTGCGGCACAGGTCCCGCACCGCCTCCTCCGCCGGGCTGGGAATGCGGATCGCCACCAGCTCGCCGGCGCGGTGCAGCCGCGGTGAGCCGGCGGCAGTCCCGCCGGTCGGTCTCGGGCCTTGTCGCCGGGTGCCCGGGGGATCAGCGACGGAGCGATCACCTCGCAGCGCACGTGCAGGCTGTGCAGCAGCCGGGCCAGCTCGAAGCCGGTCGGGCCGGTGCTGGGAGCAGGCTCGCAACTGGGCCCGATCGGGGAACCGCGCCACGAGCCTGCGGACCGACGGCTCGTCGTGGGTGATCCGGTCGACGTCGGGGACCTGCTGGTCAGGGTCCAAGATCCCGACCGAGATGGTGTCGTTGTGAACGTCCAGACCGAGATGGATCGGGGCGAGGTGCGAGACACTGGCCACGGCCGGCTCCTTCCGTATGGTGGCTCCGCCCGCTCAGTGTGGGTGACCCACGCAGATGCGGACCGGAGCCGGCCGTTTCATGCTGACTAGACCGCCTCGACTACGCCCGTCGGGTGCTCTCGGGCGCGATGCGCGACGAGGACGTGGTCCGCGCCAACGCCCTGCTGCGGGAGATGTTCGAGGGCTTCTACGTCTCGCGTCGCGGCGAGCGTGTGGTGGTCGACCCGCGCCCACACCCCGGCTGGATGCCTCAGGGTCGATGGACCAGGCTCGACTTCGGGGAGGACGACGCAGCCGGGATCGAGATCGTCGAGTTTCTCGGCGAGGAGATACGGCGAGTTAGCCTGGTGGATGGCGCCTCTAACCCCCCCGTCGATTCGTCAATTGACCCATTTGGAGCGGCGCTTGCCTTCGAGGTCGCGCGGGCTAGGCGACCCGATGCCCGCGCATGCCCTGACCAGGCCGAATCGGCGACGCCGCCTGAGATGCTCGTAGGGCGACGGCATCCCCGATCACTGAACGACCCCCAGTGACCGTCCCTACGGCGCGCAGGGAAGCGTCTGGCGATCTGCAACGGGCAGCCTGACTCGACGAGCGTCGCCCGTTCACACCGACCTGCTTGACGGACTCGGCTCGCTCGTGCCACTCTCGGTTCACGCCCTCCCGAACCACGGCCCGTCGAACCCGATCGGCGAGCCGTAGGGTGCCGAGCAAGCGGGCCTGACCACCTCGTGCAGCTCGGGACATAACCGTCCCGGAGCCCACGAGGAGGGGCAGAAGTGGTCGAGGCTCTAGGGGAGCTGCATCCCCTCTTCGCTGTGGCAGCTATCGCCGGCTTTCTCGTCGCCGCGTGGCGCGCCTGGCTCTGGTATCGCTTGCTGCGCGACCGCCAGGACGACGAGTACGACATCGCGCAGCGCGTTCTTGATCTTGCGCAGGCGACGATCAGCCTGGTCCCACCCCCACCATCCGTGTCCCCTTCTTCTCCTCGGTCGGTGCCAGCATCGCGTAGGCGCGAGCAAGCTGCTCAAGGGCCTCGGGACCCAGGCTGACGGCCTCGTCGGCCATAGTCTTGATCTTGTGGAGCAGCGTTCGCCTGGTGTCATCCGCGATGACTCTGATATCGCGCTGGCGGTCTTCGGGCATTCATTACCTCCGTGACGCTCGACAGGATCTCGGATGATAGCACGCTGATCGGGAGGGACCCCGACCCCCATAGGGTCGCCATCGCTCATCGCGCCGCAGGGACGCTTCTAGACGGCGTTCGACGATGCCTCACCCGACGCGATCGAGCAGCGACGCGCCTGAGCAACGGCCGAGCCGGATCGGCGGCCCTCTCCATACTTACACCGCTGTAAGTTTGTCGGCGTTCTCGCCCCTCCGGCTCGGCCGTTGCTCTGTGCGTCACGGCAATACAGAGGTACGACCGAGAGGAGGTGAGATGTCCGACGACCACAGCGAGGCGGAGGAGTACGGGTTCTCGTGCCCCAGGTACGACGAAGGCGGGTACGAGGACTACGAACCTCCGTAGCAGGACGGAGGGCAGGCGGGTGGGTGAGTAACCGCCGGGAAGCCGCCTGTCTCCTCCGAAAAGCAGAGGAGGGCCGGGTTCCTGCGGCCGGCCAGCCTCTGGCGGCACGGAGGATGGGTGTGGGGGGCCATAGGCAGATGCCCATCTCCTCCGATAGAGGACCGGCGGGGCGTGTCAAGCGCTGTCGCGCCAAGTGCGCGCACTTCCCCACCGCCGGAGCCTCATCCCATATACCACACCGCCCGCGCAGAGGCGGACGGCGGGTCGACTAGGACTTCGGGTCGGGCAGGGTGTCGGGCAGATACTTCGCCCGAACGTACTGCGTCACGTCGTCGATGACCTGGCCGGGCGGATACTGCTCCGTCGGAGCCATCCGGGCCATCATCGCGTCAATCTCGTCCATCGCCTGGTTGGCGGCGGCGAGTCCATGAGCCTTCCTGATCTGGCCCACCAGTTCCTTCTGGCGCTGGCTCGCGTAGTGCACCTCGTCCTTCGGGAACGGACGCAGGATGCGCAGCTTGCGCAGCAACGCCTTGACGGCCAGGAACAGGGTCATGCAGACCTCCTGAGATCGTTCAGCCACCCGTCGATCGTCGCGATCGCGGAGAATACGTCACGCCGGACGGGCAGGTCCAGGGCCTCGCCTCGGCGACGCACTGTGCGAGCAGCTCAGACACGCGCTGCACGTCGGCTATCAGCGCGGCTCTGCGGACGGCGGTAGGGGTACGCTCGTCGGGCATGTGAGGCTCCTTCCTCGTGTGCCTGGGCCGGGGGTGCGACCACACCTGCCGGCCCTCAAACATGCCGCAGCACCCCTCGTCCTGAGAGGCGCGCGGCGGAGCGTGTGGATCACTCGGTCTCGGGCTTCGGCTGGCGGGCGGCCTTGGAGGCGGCACGGGTGGCCTTGCGGTGCGCGTCGGCGGCGGCCTGTGCCTTGGGAAGCCCCCCGTTCTCCTGCGCGACCTCGACGACGTCCTTCGGCTGGTGGATCTCGGGCTCTTCGGCCTCGTCGCCGGAGTCCTCGGTCTCGTCGCCGGGCTCGAGAGCCTCGTCGATCTCCTCGTCAGCGGCCTTGGCCTTCGCGGCGCGCTCGTTCTCGCGCTAGGCCTTCGCCTCGGCCTGCGCCTTGGTCCAGGAGTCGAACTTGGCCTTAAGGGACTTGACCTGCCCCTTCTGGACCTCGTATCGCCCTCCCTGCCCCACCGGCTCGACCCCCGAGTCGGGCGAGCGCCGCTCGGGTCGGCAGGGACCCGGCAACCTCACCGGGCGAGGCACCTCCCCGGAGACTGCGGCGCGGTTCCTGCTCTCGGGGCAGGTGTGGTGCGACCGCTGCGGAGAGAGGGTCGGGATCAAGTCGCCGAAGCCCGGTCGCCGGAACAAGGACAAGTACCGCTGTCGCGGTCGTCGCATGGGCAAGTGCGATCTGCCGCCCATCGACCGGGAGATGCTGGACTCGGCGGTGCTGGACCATCTGCGCGACCGGCACATGGACGTCGTGGACGTGCGGCGCACGGTGGAGCGCGAGCGAGACCGGCTACTGGCGCTGCGCGACGACGAGGCGGGTGTGGTCGCTGACGAGCTGGCTCAGGTCGAGGCCGATCTTGTCCGAGTCCGCACCCTCGCGCGGAAGGCTCAGCAGGAGTATGAGGTGGGCGAGCTGTCGGCGAAGCTCTACTCACGCCTCGACGCCGAGTACGAGCGCGAGCAGGCTGGTGCCAGGCCGCCCAGAAGCGTCTGAGAGACAGGCTGAAGGCCGTTCAGGGGGCGATGCCGGTCGAGCAGCTCGACGGTCTCCTGGACGCCGTCTCGCGAGTGCAGCGGTTGGTGCGGGGCACGCTCGACGCCGAGACCACACCCATGCTCCAAGACCGGCTGCGCCTGCTGTTCGAGGAGTTCCGGCTGAACGTCCGAGGAGCGCGGATCATCGTCACGCCCGTGCTCAGGCCCGAGCACCGGCCCGAGGGCAGGTGGCGGCTCCTGGACCTCGCCGAGCCCGATGCCGAGGGGGTCGAGGTGGTCGACTACCTGGGCGTGGAGCTGACGAAGATCGAGCTGCTTCCTAACCTCGTCGATTCGTGAACTGCAGGGCCAGGCCTTCGTCGCGCTCCTTGAGCAGGGCGATCGCCTTCTGCAGGTCGTCCTTGCTCTTGCTGGTGACACGGAGCTGGTCGCCCTGTACCTGCGCCTGCGCCTTCAGCCCGGACTGGCGGATCGTCTTGGCCAGCGCCTTGGCCTTGTCCTCCGGGATCCCCTGGATGAACGTGCACTCGATGCGGTAGTTGCTCTTGCCCGCGGGCCGCGGCTCGGACGCCCGCAGCGCCTTCAGCGACACCGAGCGCTTGACCAGGCGCTCCTTGAAGACGTCGAGCGCGGCCAGGGCCCGCTGGTCGGTACTGGAGATGATGATCACGTCGTCGCCGGAGCGGTCGATCGAGGTGCCGGTGTTCTTGAAGTCGAAACGCTGGCTGATCTCACGCTTGGCCTGGTTGAGGGCGTTGTCGATCTCCTGCCGGTCGACCTGGGAGACGACGTCGAACGACGCATCAGCCATCGCAGGTTCCTCTCGCGGTGGTACCCGTGGTGGCTGCGCACCCTAGCAAGAGCCCGGGACCGTCCGCCAGCACGCCAGCGGACCGGCGTCCCTGTCAGACCGGCCGGCGTCCCTGTCAGACCGGCGTCCGTACCGATCGGCCTGCCTATCGGACGGGCCTGCCTACCAGACGGGCGTTCCTGCCAGACCGGCGTCCCAGCCGGACGGTACGATCCGCCCGTGCACGCCACCGACACGCCCCTGGAGACGACGCTGCGGCCCTCGCTGCCCGTCCACCTCGGCCTGACGCTGGGCCCGCTGCGGCGCGGCAGCGACCCTTCGATGCTCGTGGAGCGGTCGGGCGCCTGGTGGCGGGCGACGCGGACCCCGGAGGGCCCGGCCACCGCGCGCTTCGCCGCGGGTGGCAACACGGTCTGGGTGCAGGCGTGGGGCCCGGGCGCGGCCTGGTGCCTCGACACGGCCGCCGAGCTGCTGGGCAGCCGCGACCACCTGGACGGCTTCGAGCCGCGCGGGCTGGTCCGGGAGCTGCACCGCAGCCTACCCGGCCTGCGCATCAGCCGGTCCCGGACGGTGTTCGAGGCGCTCGTCCCGTCGATCCTCGAGCAGAAGGTGAGCGGCAAGGAGGCACGCGCCTCCTATCGGGCGGTGGTCCGGGCCTGGGGCACGCCGGCACCCGGGCCGCTGCCGCTGCTGGTGCCGCCAGGACCCGACGTGCTCGCGGGCAAGGCGTACTGGGAGTTCCACCCGCTCGGGGTCGAGATGAAGCGGGCCAACACGATCCGGGCCGCGGCGTCCAGGGCGGCGCGGCTCGAGGAGGCCGTGGGCATGGTGGCGGCAGACGCCCACCGGCGGCTCCAGGCCGTCCCCGGCGTCGGGCCGTGGACCGCGGCCGAGGTGGCCATCGTCGCCCTGGGCGACGCCGACGCGGTGTCGGTGGGCGACTACCACCTGCCCCACCTGGTCAGCTGGAAGCTGGCCGGAGAGCCGCGGGGCACCGACGAGCGGATGCTCGAGCTGCTCGCCCCCTACGCCGGCCACCGGGGCCGCGTGCTCCGCCTCCTGCAGCACTCAGGGGAGTGTGCGCCCCGCTTCGGGCCCCGCATGCCGCTGCGCTCCTACCGCCGGCTCTGACCTGCGGCGGACGGTCGCCGGGGCCGTCGTCGTGGGGCGTCCAGCGCCGCCCGGGTGCGGGGCCCGGCGGCCCGGGCTCGGGCCCCGGCGGCCCGGGCTCGGGCCCCGGCGGCCCGGGCTCGGGCCCCGGCGCCCTGGCGCCGGGCTCGTCACGGTTGGGCGTCTGGCACTGCCCGGGTGCGAACCTCGGTGGCCCGGGCCCGGAGCCGCCCGGCCTGAGCAGGCCCGAGGCCGGGCTGGCAGGTCGGGCACCACCAGGTCGGGCGCTCGGCGTCGTAGCTCTCCTGCTCGGCCTTGCGGATCGGCGTGCCGCAACGGCGGCAGGGCCTGCCCGTGCGGGAGGTCACCCAGCTCGTCCGGCCCGGGCGGGTGTCGCCGGTGGTGATCTGGCGGCCGGTGGTCCGGTTGGCCTCCATCATCCGCTTCAGCAGGGCGAGCATGCCTTCGAGGTCGCGGACCTCGCCGACCGGGGTCCACGGGTCGACGCCCCAGAGGAAGCAGAGCTCGCACTTCCAGACGTTGCCCGGGCCGGCGATGGCGCGCTGGTCGAGCAGCGCGGTGCCGATCGCCCGGTCCGGGTCGGCGCGCAGCCGCCCGGCCGCCTCGTCCAGGTCCCAGTCCGCGCCGAGCACGTCGGGACCGAGGTGGCCGACGACCTCGTGCTCGCGGTCGGTCGGCAGCAGCTCGCAGATGGCGAGCCGGAAGCCGACCGCGACCCAGCGTTCGGTGCGCAGCACGGCGCGGACCTCGAAGTCGGGGCCGCGCCAGCGCTCACCCGGCCGGTACAGGTGCCAGGCGCCCTCCATCTTGAAGTGGGTGTGCAGGGTGACGCCCCCGTCGGTGCGGGACAGCAGGTGCTTGCCTCGCGGCACCACCTCCCTGACCACCTGGCCGGCGAGGTCGGCGGTGATGGAAGATGGACCAGGACCCAGTTTGCGGAGCCTCGCAACTGGTCGGGGGACCCGAAGTTCAGCAGCGAGCAGCCGCTGGCCGGCCAGGGCCTGGTGGAGGCGGGTCGCGGCCAGGAAGACGGTGTCGCCCTCGGGCACGGCGGTCAGGCCCCGTTCCGGCGCGAGGCCGCGGGTCTGGCGCCCGGCTGCCCGCCGGGCAGCCGCAGGCCGCGGGTTGACGGGCGGAAGCCGGCTGCGGTGAGGGCCTGGGCGAGCGGGCTGTCCAGCACCGCCTCCCCGTCGGCGCGCTCGACCGAGAGCCTGCCGAGGGCGCCGTCGCGGGCGGCCAGGGCGAGGGCGTCGGCCGCCCGCCCGAGCAGGGCGGGCTCGTCGGTGAAGGTGAGGAGCGTGCGGCCGCCCTTCTCGACGTAGAGGACGAGCTCCCCGTCGACGAGGGCGACCACCGCGCCGGCCTTGCGCCCGGGCCGGTGCCCGGGGCGCCCGTCGGGCCGGTGCCCGGTACCCCCGCCGGCACCAGGACCGGGACCGGCCGGCAGCGGCCGGTCGGGCCAGGCGAGGGCGGCGCCGTACGGGTTGGCCGGGTCGGCGGCGGCGAGGATCAGGGTCTGCGGGTCGCGGCTGGGCGCGGCCAGCGACCGCAGGCGGTCCACGGCGCCGGTGCCGGCGAACTGGGCGCCGCCGAGGCCGTCCACGAAGTAGCCGCGCCGGCAGCGGCCCGCCTCCTCCATCGCCTTGAGCACCGCGTAGGCCCCGGCGAAGCCGCCCGGGACCCGCTCGGACACCACCGCGCCCCGGGTCACCAGGCCGTGGCGCTCGAGGAGCTGCTCGGCGACCGCGTGCATGCGCCGGGTCGGGTCGGCGGCCCGCTCGGGCACCAGGCTCCAGCGGCCGGCGCCCGCGGGCGGGCCGAGCCGGCTCGGGAAGGCCGGTCCGCGCCGGCCCCGGCGGGCGGCAGGGCGGGCCACCGGGCGGGAGCCGCCGGTGACCAGCGCCCGCAACGGCGCCAGGGTGTCGTTGGTCACCAGCCCGGCCCAGACCAGCTCCCAGATCGCGAGCAGCAGCTCGGAGTCGTTGGCCGAGCCGACCACGTCGGAGAGCTGTCGGAAGAACAGGGCGCCCCGCTCGGCCAGGGCCTCGCGGATCTGGCCGGCGAGCGGCGACGGCTCGACCGGCAACGGCTCGGGCAGCAGCAGGGGCGCCTGCTCGGCGGTGAACAGGCTGACCCAGCCGTCGTCGGAGCCGAGCGCCCCGCCGCCCGCCCAGACCACCTCGCCCGAGGCGCAGAGCTGGTCGAGCAGCCCCGGGTTGTACTCGGGGAGGCGGACCGCGAGCACCTGCCGCTCGAGCGCCGAGGCGGGCACCGCGGCGCCCTGGAGCTGCTCGACCACCCGGTAGACGGCGTCGAGGCTGGCGAAGCGGGGGCCGGCGGGGCCGATCCCCTGCCAGGCGGCCACGAAGCGGGCGAGCGCCTCCTGGGGGACCGCCTCGACCTCCTTGCGGAGCGCGGCGAGCGAGCGCCGGCGCAGCCGGCGCAGGACCTCGGCGTCGAGCCACTCCCGGCCCGACCGGCCGGGCCGGAACTCGCCCTCGACGACCCGGCCGGCCGCGGCCAGCCGCGCCAGGGTCTGCTCCACCACGGCCACGCCGAGGCCGAGGCGGGACGCGGGCTCGGCGGCCGTGAACGGCCCGTGGGTCCGCGCCCACCTCGCGACCAGGTCGCCGACGGGGTCGCCGACCGGCGCGAGGAAGTCCTGGGGCACCCCTGGCGGCGGGGCGGTGCCGAGCCCGTCCCGGAACCTGGCCATGTCCTCGATCGCCACCCAGCGTTCGGCGCCGCCGATGCGCAGGCGCAGCGCCCGCCGCGTGCCCTGCAGCTCGGCCAGCCAGGCGGGCGCGGCACCGGGGTCGACGGCGCGCGCCGCCGCCTCCTCGGCCGACAGGTCGCCGAGCAGCCGCAGCGCGTCGTGGAGCCCGTCCGGGCCGCGGGCCTTGCGCTCGGGCGTGAGCAGCTGCAGCTCGAGCTCCAGCTCGGCCAGGGCGGCCTGGTCGATCAGGTCGCGCAGCTCCTCCCGGCCGAGCAGCTCGGCCAGGATCGAGCGGTCAAGGGAGAGGGCCTGGGCGCGGCGCTCGGCCAGCGGCGCGTCGCCCTCGTACATGAACGCGGCCACGTAGCCGAACTGCAGGGAGCTGGCGAACGGCGACGGGAAGGGCGTGTCGACCTCGACGACGCGGACCTCACGGCGACCGACGGCCGCCATCAGCTCGGCCAGCCCGGGGAGGTCGAACACGTCCTGGAGGCACTCGCGCATGGTCTCGAGCACGACCGGGAACGACCCGTACCTCGAGGCGACCTGGAGCAGCCCGGCGCTCTTCTGGCGCTGCTGCCAGAGCGGGGTGCGCTGGCCGGGCCGGCGCCTGGGCAGCAGCAGGGCGCGGGCGGCGCACTCCCGGAAGCGGCTGGCGAACAGCGTCGAGCCGCCCACCTCGCCGACCACGAGGTCCTCGATCTCGTCCGGCTCGAACAGGATCGAGTCCGACGGGGGCGCCTCGTCGGCCTCGGGCAGGCGCACGACGATCCCGTCGTCGCTGTACATCGTCTGGACCTCCAGGCCGAGGCGCTCGCGCACGCGGGCCTCGATGGCCTGCGCCCACGGGGCGTGGACCTGCGCCCCGAACGGCGTGTGCACGCAGACCCGCCAGTCGCCCAGCTCGTCGCGGAAGCGCTCGACCACGATCGTGCGGTCGTCGGGGAGCACGCCGGTCGCCTCGACCTGCTCGTCCAGGTAGCGGACGAGGTTGGTGGCCGCGTTGTCGTCCAGCCCCGCCCCGGCCAGGCGCGCGAGCCTGGCCTCGGCGGGCAGGGCGGTCAGCTCGCGCAGGAACCCGCCAAGGGCCCGGCCCAGCTCGACCGGCCGGCCCAGCGCGTCACCGTGCCAGAACGGCAGCTTGCCAGGCTGGCCCGGGGCCGGGCTGACCAGCACCCGGTCGTGGGTGATGTCCTCGATCCTCCAGCTCGACGCGCCCAGGGTGAAGACCTCGCCCACCCGGGACTCGTAGACCATCTCCTCGTCCAGCTCGCCCACCCGGGTCTGGCGCTCCCCCACCAGGTAGACGCCGAACAGGCCCCGGTCGGGGATGGTGCCGCCCGAGGTGACCGCGAGCCGCTGCGCGCCGGCCCGAGGGGTGAGGGTGCCCTCCACCCGGTCCCAGTTGAGCCGCGGCCGCAGCTCGGCGAACTCGTCGGACGGGTAGCGGCCGGCCAGCATGTCGAGCACGCTCTCCGTCGCGCTGCGGGGCAGGTCGGCGAAGGGCGCCGCCCGCCGCACCACCGCCTCCAGGCCGTCCACCGTCCAGTCGTCCATCGCGACCATCGCGACGACCTGCTGGGCGAGCACGTCGAGGGGGTTGCGCGGGTAGCGCATGGCCTCGATCGCGCCGGCCCGCATGCGCTCGACCACGACCGCGCACTCGACCAGGTCGCCGCGGAACTTCGGGAAGAGGATGCCGCGGCTGACCGCGCCGACCTGGTGCCCGGCCCGGCCGATGCGCTGCAGCCCGGCCGCGACGGAGCTGGGCGCCTCGACCTGGACTACCAGGTCGACCGATCCCATGTCGATGCCGAGCTCGAGCGAGCTGGTGGCGACCACGGCGGGCAGCCGCCCCGCCTTGAGGTCCTCCTCGATCTCGGTGCGCTGCTCGCGGCTGACCGAACCGTGGTGGGCCCGGGCGATCTCCTCCCCGGCCAGCTCGTTGCAGCGGGCACAGAGGCGCTCGGCGAGCCGGCGCGAGTTGGCGAACACGATCGTCGAGCGGTGGGCCCGGATCAGCTCGACGAGGCGCTCGTCGATGTGCGGCCAGATGCTCGAGCGGTCGGGCGGCCCGGTCGCGGAGCCGCCGGCCGGCTCGCCGGACCACGGCCCACCAGACCCGGGCGCCAGCCCAGGCCCGCCGGACCACGGCCCACCGGGCCCCGCCTCCGGCCCACCAGCCCTCGGCTCCGGCCCGCCCGACCACGACCCGTGCCCGCCGAACCATGGCCCATCTGCCACCGGCCCCGGCCCGCCGGACCCGGCAGGTAGGGTCATGGGACTGGGACCGGGGTCCTCTCCGATGGCGGCCATGTCCTCGACCGGGACGACCACCGAGAGGTCGAAGGCCTTCTCGCTCGGCGGGGCGACGACCGTCACCGGACGGGGCCCGCCGAGGAAGCGGGCCACCTCGTCGGTCGGGCGCACGGTGGCCGACAGCCCGATGCGCCGGGCCGGCTGCAGGAGAAGCTCGTCCAGCCGCTCGAGGCTCACGGCCAGGTGGGCGCCGCGCTTGGTGGCGACCACCGAGTGCACCTCGTCGACGATCACGGTGTCGACGAAGCGCAGCGCGTCCCGGGCCCTCGAGGTGAGCAGCAGGAACAGCGACTCGGGGGTGGTGATCAGGATGTCGGGCGGCGCGGACGGGAACCGTCTGCGGGCGTCGGCCGGGGTGTCGCCGGTGCGCATCCCCACGGTGATCTCGGGCAGCGGCAGGTCGAGCCGGGCCGCGGCCGCCCGCACACCCGCCAGCGGGGCACGCAGGTTCCGCTCGATGTCGGCGGCGAGCGCCTTCAGCGGCGAAACGTACAGCACGCGCAGCCGCTCCTTGGCCTCGCGAGCCGGCAACGCGGCCTCGCGCGCTGCAGGCGAGCCGGCCTCGCGGGCTGCAGGCGAGCCCGCCAGGCCGTCGACGGCCGACAGGAACGCGGCCAGGGTCTTGCCGGACCCGGTCGGGGCGACGACGAGCACGTCCTGCCCGGCCGCGATCGCCTCCCAGGCCAGGGTCTGGGCCGCGGTCGGCGCGGCGAACGCGCTCGCGAACCAGGCCCGGGTGAGCGGCGAGAAGTGCCGCAGCGGATCCTGGGCCGGGTCGTCGTGGCGTGCTGCCTGCTGGTCCATCGTCGCGAGCGGCCTTCCTGGAGTGCCGGTGTCCTTCCTGTTTCATGCTAGACCCGCCTGTTTCATGCTAGACCCGGGCGCCGACAGCGAACCTCCGCCCGTCCACAGGCCCAGTGAGACCGGTTAGCCCACGTCAGATGCGGCAATGCTCGCTGTCAGGGGCGACCGCGAGAGTGGCAAACTGGACGTAGGAGCCTGCGGTGACGTCCGGGCCGGCGGGGAGCCGGCCATCACCGCGATGCGCGGCGGATCCGACGCCAAGGGTGGTGCAAGGCAGATGGGATGGTTCGATCGGGCGGAGTTCGGCCCCAACGTCGGGCTGATCGACGAGATCTACCGGCAGTACCTGGACAACCCTGAGTCGGTGAGCGAGGCCTGGCGGGACTTCTTCGCCGAGAACGACCCGGACGAGGACAGCGAGGTCGACACGGCCCCGGCCGCGGCCACAGCGGGCGACGGCGAGCGTGCCGACGGCAGGGCGGCGGGCGCTGGGAAGGGGCCCGAGGCACAGGCACGGCCCGAGGCACAGCCCGAGGCACGGCCCGAGGCACGGCCCGAGGCACGGCCCGAGGCACAGGCACGGCCCGAGGCACAGGCACGGCCCGAGGGCCAGGCACGGCCCGAGGGCCAGGCCAAGGCACCACCGGAGGAGCGGCGCGAGGCCGAGTCCAAGGAGCAGGCCGAGGCGGCGTCGCGGGCACCGGACGCCGGCGGGGCCAGGGACGACGCCAAGACCACGGCCACGGACGACAGGGCCAGGACCACGGACACCACCAAGGCGAAGGGCGGCGCCACGGCGAAGGGCGGCGCCACGGCGAAGGGCGACGGCAAGGGGGGAGCCGCCGGCAGGGTGGGAACCGACGGCGGGGCGGGAACCGACGGCGGGGCCGGAGCCGAGGTGATCCCGCTCCGGGGCGTCGCCGCGCGGATCGTCGAGGCGATGGAGGCGAGCCGGGCCGTGCCCACGGCCACCTCGGTCCGCACCGTCCCGGCCAAGCTCCTCGAGGTCAACCGCAACGTGCTCAACGGCCACCTGCGCCGCCACCGGGGCGGCAAGGTGAGCTTCACCCACCTGATCGGCTGGGCCGTGGTCAAGGCGCTCGCCGCCGTGCCCGCCATGACCTCGGTCTACCGGGAGGTCGACGGCAAGCCGAACGTGGTCCGCCCCGAGCATCTCAACCTCGGCCTGGCCGTGGACGTCAAGCGTCCCGACGGCGGCCGGACCCTGCTGGTGCCCAACATCAAGCAGGCAGACACCCTCGACTTCGCCGGCTTCGTGCGCGCCTACGAGGAGCTCATCAAGAAGGTCAAGAGCAACAAGGTCACGGTGGAGGACTTCCAGGGCACCACGGTGACGATCACCAACCCGGGCACGATCGGCACGGTGCTGTCGGTGCCGCGCCTCATGGCAGGCCAGGCAGCCATCGTCGGCGTCGGCTCGATCGCCTACCCGGCCGAGTACCAGGGCGCCGACCCCAAGGCCCTGGCCGAGATGGCCGTGGGCAAGGTCATCACCATCACCTCGACCTACGACCACCGGGTCATCCAGGGCGCCGAGAGCGGCGAGTTCCTGGCCAAGGTGCACGCCCTGCTGCTCGGCGAGGACCAGTTCTACGACGAGCTGTTCGCCGACATGGGCGTGCCCTACGTGGCGGTGCGGTGGCACCCGGACACCCACGCCGGGCACGACGCCCTGGCCGCGGTGGAGAAGCAGGCCCGCGTGCTGCAGCTCATCAACATGTACCGGGTGCGCGGCCACCTGATCGCCGACCTCGACCCGCTCGAGGTCAAGCCCCCCTCGATGCACCCCGAGCTGGACCCGGCGAGCTTCGGCCTGTCCATCTGGGACCTCGACCGCTACTTCGTCACCGGCGGGCTGACCCGCGACCGCGAGCTGCCGCTGCGCGAGATCCTGCGCATCCTGCGCGACGCCTACTGCCGCACCGCCACCTACGAGTACATGCACATCTCCCAGCCCGACGAGAAGCAGTGGATCCAGGAGCGGGTCGAGGTCCCCCAGCAGCCGCTGCCCAAGGAGGACCAGCTCCAGATCCTCCACAAGCTGAACGAGGCCGAGGCGTTCGAGCGGTTCCTGCACAACAAGTACGTGGGTCACAAGCGGTTCAGCCTCGAAGGCGGCGAGAGCCTGATCCCGATGCTCGATGCAGTCCTCGACGCTTCCGCCGAGGCAGGGCACGAGCGCGTGGTCATGGGCATGAGCCACCGGGGGCGGCTGAACGTGCTCGCCAACACGGTCGGCAAGAGCTACGGCGAGATCTTCCACGAGTTCGAGGGGCACCTGGACCCGGCGCTCACGCAGGGCTCGGGCGACGTGAAGTACCACCTCGGCGCGGTCGGCAAGCACCAGGCCCGCTCGGGCCGGGAGGTGGTCGTCGAGGTGGCCTCCAACCCGAGTCACCTGGAGGCGGTCAACCCGGTGGTCGAGGGCATCGTCCGGGCCAGGCAGGACCTGCTCGACCGGGGCGAGGAGGCGCCGGTGCTGCCGGTGCTGATCCACGGCGACGCCGCCTTCGCCGGGCAGGGGGTGGTGGCCGAGACGCTCAACCTCTCCCAGCTCCGCGGCTACCGTACCGGCGGCACGGTGCACATCGTCGTCAACAACCAGCTCGGCTTCACCACCAGCCCGGACTACGGCCGCTCGAGCACCTACGCGACCGACGTGGCCAAGATGATCCAGGCGCCGATCTTCCACGTGAACGGCGACGACCCCGAGGCATGCGTGCGCGTGGCCCGCCTGGCCTTCGACTACCGCCAGGCGTTCAAGAAGGACGTGGTGGTCGACATGTGGTGCTACCGGCGCTTCGGCCACAACGAGGGCGACGAGCCGGCGTTCACCCAGCCCCTCATGTACGCGCGGATCAAGGGGCGTCCGTCGGTGCGCAAGCTCTACACCGAGGCCCTGGTCAACCGGGGCGACCTGTCGCTCGAGGACGCCGAGCGCGCGCTCGAGGACTTCCGCTCGCGCCTGCAGCAGGCGTTCGACGACACCCACACCGACAGCAAGGTGGCCGAGGTGGAGCTCGCCAGGCCCGCCTCGATGGCCGAGGACCCGCCGGTCGAGACCGCGGTGGAGCGCGAGCGGCTGGACCGCGTCGCGGCCAGCCTGGCCGACGTGCCCGCCTCCTTCAACGTCCACCCCAAGCTCGTCAAGTGGCTGGCCGACCGCAGCGCCGCGCTCGCCAAGGACAGGGTCGACTGGTCGCTCGGCGAGGCGCTCGCCTTCGGCTCCCTGCTGCTGGACGGGCGCACGATCCGCCTGTCCGGCCAGGACACCCGGAGGGGCACCTTCAGCCAGCGCCACTCGGTGCTGGTGGACCAGGAGAACGGCGAGCTGTACACGCCCCTGGCCAACCTGGCTCCTGGCCAGGGCCGCTTCTTCGTCTACGACAGCCTGCTGAGCGAGTTCGCCGCCGTGGGCTTCGAGTACGGCTACTCGGTGGCCAACCCCGAGGCGCTGGTGCTCTGGGAGGCCCAGTTCGGCGACTTCGTCAACGGCGCGCAGATCATCGTCGACCAGTTCATCTCGGCCGCCGAGGACAAGTGGGCGCAGCGGGCGGGCCTGGTGCTGCTGCTCCCCCACGGCTTCGAGGGCCAGGGCCCGGAGCACTCGAGCGCCCGTCTCGAGCGCTTCCTGCAGCTCGCGGCCGAGGACAACCTCCAGGTGACGGTGCCGTCCACACCGGCCCAGTACTTCCACCTGCTGCGCCGCCAGACCCTGCGAGCCACCCGCAAGCCGCTCGTGGCGCTGACCCCGAAGTCGCTGCTGCGGCTCCCGGCAGCCCGGTCGACGGCCGCGGACCTGACCGGCGGGCGGTTCCAGGAGGTCCTGCCCGACCGCGGCGGTCCCGACCCGGAGGACGTGCGCCGGGTCCTGCTCTGCAGCGGCAAGGTCTACTACGACCTGGCCAAGCGGCGGCAGGAGAAGCAGCTCACGCAGGTCGCGCTGCTCCGGGTCGAGCAGTTCTACCCGTTCCCGGCCGAGCAGCTCCGCGAGCGCCTGGCCGCGTACGAGAACGCGGAGGAGACCTGGTGGGTCCAGGAGGAGCCCGACAACATGGGTGCCTGGTGGTACCTGCGCATGCGCGCCGAGCAGGAGCTCGGCCTCGACCTCACCGGCGTGACCCGCCCCGAGGGCGCCGCCCCCGCGGCCGGGAGCCCCACCCTCCACCAGCAGGAGCAGCAGGACCTACTCGACCGGGCGTTCGCGGACCTTTAGGGTTGTCGTCACCAATCACGAGCGCACGAAGGAGGCGGAGCCGTGAAGGTTCGGGATGTCGCGAGCAGCGCGGTGGTGGCGGTCGGGCCTGGGCACTCCCTGCGCGAGGCCACCAGGGTGATGGCCAAGCACGGGGTCGGCTCCGCCGTGGTCCAGGACGTCGAGAACCTGGTCGGCATCCTGACCGAGCGGGACGTCCTGAACGCGGTCGCCACCGGCGCGGAGCCCGACGAAACCTCGGTGCAGGACATCATGACCGGCGACGTCGTCACCGTGGGACCCGACTGGGACCTGGTCGAGGCGGCCGGCGAGATGGCCCGCCGGCGCATCCGCCACCTCGTCGTCTACGAGGGCGGGCAGCTCCTCGGCATCCTCTCGGTGCGGGACGTGCTGCCAGCGCTGCTGCCCGACTTCCAGGCCGGGCGCTGACCCGTCAGCCCGCCGGCTTCACGGGCGCGATGCGGAGCAGCAGCCAGTCCCCGCCGCCCGGTGGGAGGACCATGCTGAAGCGCAGGAGCTGGCGGCGGGCCGGCCGGGCCTTGACCTGCCGGCCGGACTCGGTCACCAGCCGGGCCGGCGCGCAGGCGAAGACGGCCAGGATGGTCCACCGCCGTGCCCCCGCCGGGCTCGCCTCGACGACCTGGACCGAGGTGGAGAGCCCGATCCAGCGGACGTGCTGCCGCCGCATCTGGGCGATCGAGGCCCGGTCGATCCGCCGGTTGATGCTTCCGGGCGCGTAGACCCGGTCGAGCAGCGCCACGTCGCGCCGGCTGAGCGCGGCGTCGCGGAGCCTGACCATCTCGGCCAGCCGCCGCACCGCCGCCTGGCGGGCGGCTGCCGCGCCTCCGGTCCCGTCCGCGGTGACCTTGGCGCTGACCCGCGAGGCGGCGGCCCCCCGGGCGGCCGGCGGCGGAGGGCCGGACCCGGTCGCGAGCACGGCCCCGATGCCACCTCCGAACAGCACCACCATGACGACGCCGATGAACAGCAGGCCGGTGGCGGCGTTGCCGCCGTGCAAGGAGGAGCGGCCGCCGTGCAAGGAGGAGCGATGGGAGCTGGCTCGCATACCGTTTGGTCAACCCTCGGGGACAGGCCGCAGGCATGCTAAGGCGTCCCAAAACCCCCTTACAAACCGTTGATCACGACGAATCTGTCATCCCGCCGCTCCGCGCTGTCCGTTTTGACCGTAACGGTACTGTCGGTCGGTGATCGTGAACGAATCGCAACACGCTCAGCTGTGTCACCGGGCACGCACAGCCCGCGGCTGCCGCGACAGACGGGGCTCCGGACGGCCCGTGGGGCGCCGGTCACGTATCGGCGAGGCGGTCATGCCGCAGAGACAGACAGACAGACAGACAGAGAGACAGAGAGCCCAGCACCCGCCCGCCGTTGATCCTTGACCGGCGCCCTACGGCGCGAGCGCCCGTCTGGCCTCGAGGCGTCGCTCGGCGGCCAGGCGGCCGAGGCCGACCTCGTCATGGACGACGAAGCGCATGGCGCCGGCCAGCGCCCGGTGACCGGCCTCCTCGGCCACGAGGCGGTGCATCGCCTGCGCCACCACCCGGTAGGCGGGGTGGCCCTGGGGCGTGGAGCGGAGCTCGGCCAGGTGCATCAGCTCCCGGGCGTTCAGCGTGATGGCGAAGCGGATCCGGTGGGCCAGGCTGACGGCGTAGGCGGCCTGGGCCGGGAAGCGGGGCGCGAGCGCCCGGTAGAGGCCGGCCGAGGCGGCCATCGCGGCCCCGAAGCGGTCGCCCTGGCCCGCGGCCTCGACGTCGGGCGGCACCTCGTAGCCCAGCGATGGGGTGAGCGGCTGCCAGACGATCGTGCAGAGCCGGTGGCGTTGCAGGTCGCGGAAGGCCCCGTAGTCGGCCACCACGTCGAAGGTGTAGACGGCCCGCTCGAACGCCCGCCCCGGCTTGTGACGCCGGTTCTCCCGCTCGCCGACGTACGCGGCGAGCAGGCGGGCCCGGTCGCCCGCGCCCAGCCCCGCGACCCGGGCGGCCACCTCGGCCTCGCCGGCGCGCGCGTGCGGGTAGGCGACGGCGGTGAGCACCTTGTCCTCGCCGGCCGGGTCGAACTCGGTCAGGCGGACCGACGGGCCCTCCTCGCCCGGGTCGGCCGGGCTGAGCACCTCCTGGACCACCCTGGCGGTCTCCGCCGCCGTGCGGGCGAGGTAGCGGGACCACGCCACCCCCCGGTCGTCCCGGTCGACCCGGGTCAGGAAGGCCGGGATGACCTTGCGCAGCTCGGCCAGGAGCAGCTCGGCGCAGGTCCGCGCCTCGGGCAGCGGGTGGGCCGCGAGACGCAGCAGGAGCGCCTCGTACGCCTGGCCGCTCGCGTAGATGCCGAGGTTGGAGGTTGTCGCGGCCGGGAGCAGGCCGCGCAGGGCGTCCAGGGCCCTGGCCTTCACCGCCCGGCGCCAGGCCGCCTCGCTGCTGCCTGCCTCGTGGGGCACGACCCGGCGGAGGTGCCCGGTGAGCGCGGGGAGCAGCTCCGCGTAGGTCTCGAAGAGCCCGTCGAGCACCCGGCGGTACTCGGGGCCGAGCCCGGCGTCGGCGGCCACCTCCGGGTCCAGGTGGTAGCGCCAGCGGCCGCCAGGGCGGTCGGTGTAGGCGACGTACCGGGTCGACTGCTCAAGGTAGGCGGCCAGCCGGCCCCACTCGAGCACCTTGGTGAGCAGGTTGGACGCCTGCTCGCAGGCCACGTGGGCGCCCCCGAGCTGGGCGACCGAGTCGTCGCCGTACTCGTCGAACACCCGCTGGTAGAGGGCGGCCGCCCGCCGGTCGCCGGTCGCCGGGCCCCGCGCCGCGGTCACACCCCCCTCCGAGCCCTGTTTCCCGTTCGGCACGCCGAGGCGTGCCTCCAGGTCCTCGTTCCCGTTCGGCACGCCAAGGCGTGCCTCCAGGTCCTCTTTCCCGTTCGGCACGCCAAGGCGTGCCTCCGCTTCGTCGGCGAACTCGTCGAGGAACAGGCGGCGCAGGCTCTTGCCGGTGCGGGAGTAACGGGCGAACAGCGCCCCCTTGACCGTCTCGGGCAGGTTGCGGAGCGCGAACACCGGCCCGTCGACGTTGGTGAACCACGGCTCCAGCCGGGCCCGCTCGTCGTCGTCGAACTCCTCGACCCACCAGGTCGGCCGCGCCGCCGTCGCGTCCCCGGTCATGCCAGGCCCAGCAGGGGTTCCAGGCCGACGGTGAGGCCGTGCCTGAGCGGCACCTCGCGGACCGCGAGCAGCACCCCGGGCATGAACGAGACCCGGTCCAGCGAGTCGTGGCGCACGGTCAGCAGCTCGCCCTGGCCGCCGAACACGACCTCCTGGTGGGCGACGAGACCGGGCAGGCGCACCGAGTGCACCCGCACCCCGTCGATCTCGGCCCCGCGCGCGCCGGGGACCAGCTCCCGACCGGGGTGGGCGGGAGGTCCGGCGCCGGGGTGGGCGGGAGGTCCGGCGCCGGGGTGGGCGGGAGGTCCGGCGCCGGGGTGGGCGGGAGGTCCGGCGCCGGGGTGGGCGGGAGGTCCGGCGCCAGGATCGGCGGGAGGTCCGGCGCCAGGATCGGCGGGAGGACCGGCGCCAGGATCGGCGGGAGGACCGGCGCCAGGATCGGCGGGAGGACCGGCGCCAGGATCGGCGGGAGGTCCAGCGCCCGGGCGGGCGGGCGGCGCGGCCGCCCGCGCGGCGGCGATGGCGCGGGCGGTCCGGATGGCGGTGCCCGAGGGCGCGTCGGCCTTGGCCGCGTGGTGCTCCTCGATGATCTCCCCCGGGTAGAAGCGGGCCGCGATGGCCGCGAAGTGCATGGCGAGCACCGCGCCGAGCGCGAAGTTGGGCGCCCACACGGCGTTGCCGCTGTCGTCGTCGCTGGTCAGGGAGGCAAGCTCCTCCATGGCCCCGTCGGGCAGGCCGGTCGTGCCCGAGACGAGGTGGATCCCCTCGGGCAGCAGGGTCCGGGCAGCCGCCATGGTGGCGTCGGGGGCGGAGAAGTCCACCACCACCTCGACCTCGGCGCTGATCAGGTCGGACAGGTCCTGGCCGATCAGGAGGTCCGGCGGCGCCTCGGGCACGACCGTGCGCAGCGCACGCCCCACCCCGGTAGCGCGGGCCACCACCGCGACGAGCTCGAGGTCGTCGGCGGCCAGGGCCGCCCGGCAGGTCGCCTGGCCCATCCGGCCCGTCGCTCCCAGCACGCCGACCCGCACGCTCGCGCCTCCTCGTCCTGTCCCGGCTTCTCTCCGGCGGGCAGGATACCGCCCGTGGCCGACACGGCGCGGGCCTCCCGCGCCTCGCCAGACGGGCCTCCCGCGCCTCGCCAGACGGGCCTCCCGCGCTTCAGGCGGGTCGGTCAGCGGTCTCGGGCGCCGGTCAGCCGGCGGACCAGCAGGGTCCCGCCGATGACGGCGCCCGGCATGGCCACGACGTTGGCGAACGGCACCAGGAACAGCAGGAACGCCGCCACCCCGAACCCGGTCACCGGGCCCCGGTGCGACCAGGCGAAGCGCAGGCGCCCCCGCAGGTGCAGCCCGCGCCGCTCCAGCGGGATCGCGAGCAGCTCGACCGAGAGCAGGTAGCCGGAGACCACCGCCTGCACCACCGGGACCAGGCTCTGGCCGATCACGGGGGTGAGGCCGAGCAGGACAAGGGGGAGGTTGACGCCGAGGATGAGCGCGAACAGGACCAGCGACTCGACGGTGGCCCTGGGCAGGGTCCGCCACCAGGGGCTGTCGATCCCGGCCGGCGGGTCGCCCAGGTCGCGCTCCACGCGGTCGGAGATCCGCTCGAAGAAGGGCTGCCCGATCACGTTGGCCAGGGTCGCGAACGACAGCACGGCCAGCAGCAGCGCGCCGAGCACGACGGCGACGCCGACGGCGTCCCGGAGCGCGCCGCGGGCTCCAGCCGACCAGCGGTCGGCGAACGGGGTGAGCCAGGTCGCCACCGCGCCGACGTTGCCGACGAGCAGAGCGAGCAGAGCGAGGACGAGCAGGCCGGCGATCAGGACGGGGACGAGCCCGAGGAGCCAGACGGCCGGGGTGGCCAGGAACGTGCGCATGCCCCGGGCCATGTAGCCGGCGCCGGAGACCGCCCCGGGCGGCGCTCCCCGGCCCGCGCGCGCGGGAGGCAGGGCGGCCATGGCCCGGATCGTAGCAAACCGGCCCGCGGGCGCCGGGCACGGGTCTGTCGGCGACCGCCAGGGAACCGCTACGCTTGCCGCATGCTCGCATCCGTCGACAACGACGCCGTGGTGATGGCCGTGCTCGCCGACCGCTTCCGGCTGCCCATGGAGCGCCTGGTCCCCGGCGAGGTCGCGGTGGCCGAGGTCCCCCACCCGAGCCTGCCGGTGCGCGCGTTCACCCGCGACGGCGGGGCGGTGGTGGCGGTCGCGCCCGAGGCGGCCCGGCTGCTCTCCACCCACCTGCGAGGGCCGGCCACGATCCGGCCCTCGCTCGAGGCGGTCGCGGCCGAGCTGCCCGGGCACATGTTCTCGGGCGTGGCCCGGACCGGCGTGGCCATCCCCCCGCCGGCGGTGCCGGTGAAGATCGTCGACACCGCCGACCCGTGCCTGCCCGACTGGGTCCGTGGGCACTTCACCGGGGACGCCTGGGTGGTGCTCGAGGACGGCCAGGTGCTGTCCACCGCCGTGCTCAAGCGCTACGACGACCGGCTCCGGGAGATCGCGGTGGGGACGGCGGAGGGGGCGCGGGGCCGTGGGCTGGCCCGCGCCGTGGTGGCCGCCGCCGCCCGCGCCGTGCTCGCCGAAGGTCGCGCGGTCCTCTACAACCACGCCGAGGACAACTTCGCCTCCGCGAAGGTGGCCGAGTCGGTCGGCCTGCACGAGTTCGGCCGCTACCACGCCGTGGTCCCCGACCGCCGCCTGGGCGCGGAGTTCGGCGAGGACGACACCGCCGCCGAACGCGCCGGCGGACCCGGACCGGGCGCGGGCAAGGGCGCCGCCAGGGCGCCGGTCGCGTTGGGGAGCTGATCCGGCAGAACCCTCGACGGGCTGGCGCCCGCGGGTGGAACATCGATGCCTGATGCCTGCCCGCTCGACCAACCTGACGCTGCTCGCGCTGCTGGTGGTGGCGCTCGCCAGCGGCGGGCTGGCGTTCGCCGCCGGCACCCCGGCCGGGCGCTGGGTGGTGATCGGGCACGGCATCGCGGGGCTCGCGCTGCTGCTGTTGAGCCCGTGGAAGTCGGCCATCGCCCGCCGGAGCCTGGCCCGGCCGGGACGGCCGGGACGGGGCCTGTCGGTCGCCTTCGCGGTGCTCGTGGCCACCGCGGTCGCGGCCGGGGTGCTCCACGCGGCCGGCGCGGGATCCCTCGGCCCGGTCACGGCCATGCAGGTCCACGTCGGCGCGGCGCTGCTCGCGGTGCCCCTGCTCGCCTGGCACGCCTGGGCGCGCCGGGTGCGGCCCAGGCGCACCGACCTCTCGCGCCGTACCGCACTCCGGCTCGGCGCGCTGGCCGCCGGGGCGGGCCTGGCCTGGCTCGGCGTCGAGGGGCTCGTTCGGCTCTCGGGGCTGCCCGGGGCGGGGCGGCGCTTCACCGGCTCCCTGCCCGCTGGCGGCGACCCGGACCGCATCCCGGTCACCCAGTGGCTCGACGACCGGGTGCCCAGCATCGATCCCGACACCTGGCGGCTCGAGGTCCTGGCCGGCGGCCAGCGCCGGCTGGTCGGCTACGCCGAGCTGGCCGCCTGGTCGGACCGGGTGGACGCCACCCTGGACTGCACCGGCGGCTGGTACGCCACCGCCCGCTGGGAGGGGGTGCGCCTGGACCGGCTGCTCGCCGGCATGGGCGAGGGCGCCAGCATCCTGGTCATGTCGAGCACCGGGTACCGCCGGCGCGTGCCCTGGTCGGCCGCTGGCTCGCTGCTGCTCGCCACCAGGCTCGCCGGCCGGCCGCTCTCTGCCGGCCACGGCTTCCCGGCCCGCCTGGTGGCACCCGGCCGGCGCGGCTTCTGGTGGGTGAAGTGGGTGACCACCGTCGAGGTCAGCGGCACCCCGGCGTGGCGGGAGCCGCCCTTCCCGCTGACGTGAGCGCGCCGACCTGGGATCGACCGGGAAGGCCTCCGCCCCGCCGTGGCGGCAGCGCGGGCGGGCGGTTCACTGGGAGGCCGACAGCTCCGCGGTCCAGTCCTCGGCCAGGGCCTCGGCGGGGGGCTCGCCGAGGGCCGTGGTCCGGCCGGCGCCCACCGCGATCGCGGCCTCGACCAGGTCGAGTGCCTCCGCGGGGGTGGCGGCGATCTCGAACAGGTCGCCCTCGCCGGCCGGGGCGAATCCCTGCTCGACCATGGCCCGGACCATGGCCAGGAAGGGGTCGTAGTAGCCGCTGGTGTTGAGCAGCACGATCGGCCGGTCGTGCAGGCAGAGCTGGCGCAGCGTGATCACCTCGAGCAGCTCCTCGAGGGTGCCGAACCCGCCAGGCAGGGCGACGAACGCGTCGCCCTGGCGTCCATCTCGGCCTTGCATTCGCATGAAGAAACGTTTCTAGACATAATGGGAGAACGCGTGTTCGGGAGGTAGCATGCTGGATTCGTTCCCATCCTCGCAACCAGCGCGATCCGGCGTCTACATCGGATCGCCAGGGGAGCTATCGCCGGCAGGCGGCTACGACCGCCAGTCCGAGGCGCCGCGCGCCTACGACTCCTTCTCCCCCGAGAACCAGCGCCGCCTCAACCACAAGGCCGCCGCGCGCAACGGCGAGTACATCCAGCCCGAGTTCGAGTTCAGCGACTACATCACAGCCCGCAAGGACGTTCGCCGGCCCGGCTTCGAGAAGGCCATCCGCGCCCTGGTTGACGGGCGCATCAAGACGCTCTACGTCGCCAAGCTCGACCGGCTGACCCGCAAGGGCATGGGTCACGTCGGGCTGATCCTCGATGAGCTGGAGAGGACGGGCGGTCGGATCGTGTTCGTCGCCGAGGGGCTCGACACCTCCAAGCCAGGCGCTCGGCAGGTAATCGCCATCCTCGCCGAGCAAGCCCGCGCGGAGTCCGATGCCATCTCCTGGCGAATTGGGGAGTGGCACGCTCACAACCGCCGTATGGGGCTCTGGAAGGCCCGGCGGCCGTTCGGTTACCTCGTGGTCGAAGGGAAGCTCAAGCCGCACCCCATCGAGGCCCCCATCGTGCGACGCGTGGTTGAGGACTTCCTCGGCGGGGCCACCCTGCGCGCCATTGCTCGATCGCTTAACGAGGAGGGCATCAAACCACCGCGCGTTGCCATCTGGTACGAGGAGGCGCGGGTCAAGGGTCACCGCGTGAAGAAACCTCAGACCGAGACGTGGAGCTGGAACGGTGTCAAGAAGCTGCTCTCGCAGCCGGTTCTTGCTGGACTGCTCTCACACAAGCGCAAACTTGTCTATGACGAGCATGGTGATCTCGTCTTCGCTGGGGAGGGAATCGTCACCCTCGCCGAGCGCGCCCGAATCCTCGCCGAGATGGAGCGCCGCAGCACCATGGTTCGGAATGCGCGCAAGGCTGAGCGCGTCGGCACGCGCACAGGAGCTGGGCGGCCAGCCAAGTACCTGATGACGGGCTTCACTCGCTGTGGAGAGTGCGGGAGTTCCGCGTCAATATGGACTCAGCTTAAGCGAGGCAACGTCTACCGCTACTACCGCTGCTCTCCAAAGGCGCACGGGCAGAATTGCCGAGGCTGCAACTTTTCAGCCGATCGTCTGGACGACGAGGTGGTCAGCCGGCTTCGCGCGAAGCTCACAGCCCTGGAACCGGGCGACCCGCTGCTTGACGAGATTGCCGAACGCTGGTTCGCCCAGAGGTTGCCGGACCAGGAGGCCGATCGGCGCATTCTGGAGGAAGCCAGGGACGCCGCCAAAGCTCGAATCGCCGATCTGTACGCCGCCCGATACGAGCGAGGCGAATTCTCTACCAGTGACGAGGTTGCCACCTATGAGAATCTGATGGAACGGCTCAAGGGGCAGCGCGAGGCTGCGGAGGCGGCGCTCGCCAAGCTCCCGCCGCGCCCGGAGTTCGATGTCGCCACGCTGGTGGACGGCGAGTTGAGCGCGGGGGTCTGGCCGACGCTGCCGCTTGCTCGCCAGCGGTTCCTGCTCAGCCTTGCCGTCCACCAAATGTGGATCTACAGCTCAGACGTGCCGCTGGACGAGCGCGTCATAGTCGTCTGGCATGGCCAGGAGCCACCGACGCCACGCCGAGGCGGAGGCAATGCGGACTGATATTCGGGCGAGTAGAACAACGGGCGGAGCGCCTCAGCGCTCCGCCCGTTGTCGTACCGACAATCGCAGCAGCTATGGCGTGGGGAGAATCGTGATGGTGGGGTCGGGTGTAGGCGAAGGTCATCCCGCTGCTGGTGGTGTGCAGGGCGCGGTCGATCACCAGGCGGGCACGGACCGGCTTGTCGCGCTGTCTACGCAGTCCCGCCTTCACGGTCATGGCGTGGTCGGCGAACGGCCAAGTCGCGCTGGAGAGCAGGAAGCGGCCGAGCGTCGGGTCTGCGGCGAGTCGGAAGGCGACGTGGACCAGCGGCTCGCAGCCGTGGCCTGCTTTGGCGGCCTGCCAGCGTCCCTTGAGGATTGGCGGGCATTGGCAGGGTTGCTTGCCGAACGGGGTTCGCTGGGTGCGGCCGTTGCAGCAGCGCACCACGGTCGAGCCGTGGCGGCGGAGCATCCGCAGTCGGATCGCCTGCGGCCCGTCGAGGAGGACGTCGATCTCGGCGTGGTCGGTGTGAACGTAGTAGGTGGACTCCTGGTCGTCGCCGTCGTCGACGTAGGGCTTTCCGGCGAGGAGCGTGGCGACGCGCGCTGCGCCCTGGCGGTCGGAGGTGGCCACGAGCCAGGTGGACAGGATGTGGTACGGGCCGTTGACGAGTCGTAGCGAAGGCGGCCGGCGAAGGAGCTAGTTGGCAGGAGCACAGAAGATGGCAGGGCGTGTCGGTGCGGTGCGGCCGGCTTGGGGTCGTGCTGGTCGGGCGCGATCGGCTGCGGCATCCCCGGGTCCTTCGGCTGGGCGGCAGGGTCAGTCCAGCAACGCACACCGGGCTCACAGCGATGCTGACACCACCGCACTGGCGGTAAGCCCGCATCAGCGAGCACCTGACCCTGCCTGTCCGGTGCCCTCGACCAGGATCGGCCGAGGGCACCGCCGCTGTGCCGCAAAGGGGACGATCATGAGCGCCTACCTGATCGACGAGGGCACCACGACATGGGTGTTCCTGGGCTGCCCGGAGACCTCGCACACCGACTGCCCGACTCCTGCATCCCGGAGCGGGAGCTTGAGACTCTGGCCGAGGAGGCATGGCCCGCCGGGGTGCCGGACGACGAGGACATCCCGACCGGTGCCGCTTGGGGTGACCGGGTCATCCTGGACAGCCTGTTCGGCTTGTAGACTTCCGCACTACCCCTGGGGACGACTCGCGACCGCGTCCGCCAAGGTCCCGACTCCGCAGTCGGCTGGCGCGTTGGCTACCCGTGGTCGTTCCCGGGCTACAGCTCGATCCCGAGGTCGTCGCTTAGCTCGCGCTCGTTCGCCGGCTGCTGCGGCCACGCGGAGGTCCCCAGTGCAGCCAGCTCCTGCGCCAGTGCGCGCAGACGGTCGGCATCTGGTGTGCGCAGCGGGATGTGCACGCGATCGTCATCGGACCGTTCGGTGCACAGTGGGTCCCACCCGCCCGCGTCGTGCAGCAACCCGCGCTGACCCACCCACCGAATCGCACACTGCGGGATGCCCCTCGCCCTCGTCGGCCTCCACCTTCAGGAGCTGCACAGAGGCCGCGAGCTTGCGTGCGTCGCGCGTCCAGCACCTCGCCAGCGCCCAGACGGGATCGGGCCGCGCTGTGGCCGAGGCACCATCCCCGGCCAAGCTGCACGGCGCCCACGCGGTGGACCAGGCGCTGGGCACAGCGGCGCGGGGCGGGCCGCTTCGACGACGGCGACCTGACCGCCATCCTGAACCACCAGCGCCACCATCCGACCTGCGGTACCCAGCGGCGTTGGCGAGACGCACAGCATGCAGCCGGGTAGCAGCGGCCGGGTGACGTCCCCGGCACGTCCCGGCGCGAGGGAGTGGCCTTGGAGCAGAAGTAGTGGCAGTCGTGTGGCGGTCGTGTGGCGGTGAAATGCCGGAATCTGCGCTGGCACCCCCTCCGCCCTATATCGCCAAGTCTCGCGTAGCCTTGGCATAGTAGGCAGAAGCGCAGGAGGATATAGGTGTTGACTAGTACCTAGATCATGGACATACAATGTCTATACTCGACCGCTGGAGGAGAAGCATGCCTGCCGACGAACGGATCGTTCGCGTGCCATTGCCCGTATCACTCATCCGGCGCATGGATCAGCTCCTGCTCAAAGGCACCGGCGGCTACCAAACCCGCGCCGAGTTCATCCGCGAGGCGGTAGAGGCAATGGTGCTGGAGCTGTCCTATGAGCCGGCACCCGAGGAGCCTCGACTTCAGGCCTTGACGGTGGCGGCGAACGCGCCGCCGACCACCGGGGGTCCACCTGGCGCCCAGCACGCTCCCGCGGGGCCACTCAAGCCGCCTGTACTCGACCTGGAGAGGACCCGACTGGGCATCCCCGCGTCAGGCGTCACGCTCGATGACGGCGAGGGGACGGTCATCGATGAGCCGATGTTTGGCCTGCATAACCGTGACTATCCGTCACTCTGGGCTGCCCACCACCTCGCCGCGCTGACGACCGATGACCTGGTTGGGCTTGACGAGTTCTACCGAACCCTTGTCGCTGCGGCTTGGGAGTTCGGCGAGCGCCTCCTCGTCTTGGAGAAGACCGTGGGAGCCAAGCTGTCCGCCTTGTTCCCAACCAACAGGGCCAAGCCCCAGTCCGCCGAGGAGGGCTTCCGCGTGTTCGCCGTAGGCACCTGCACGGCGAACGGGCAGGAGATTCGCCTGGGCGGCCCGCTGTTCATGTGGCGTGTCTGCCAGGTCACCAGGCGGAACGGGCACCTCCTGGTAGGGCTGACAAGCGCGGGGCGCGAGCTGCTCACCGCGCTGGAGGACGTGTCCCTGGAGATGCCGCATCCGCCCACCCTGGCCGAGCGCTTCTTCGCTCACCTCCGCGCGCACGCGGCAAAGGACTGGTGGGGGTTCACCACCTTGCTGGAAGCCGTAGAGGCCGGCGCGACGCGCATCGAGCTCATAGAGGTCTTCCAGCAGGCACAGCCGACCTGGAACGAGAGCAAGAACGCGACCAACGTCGCTGGGTATGTGGCCCGTGCTCGGGAGTGGGGACTGGTCGAGCCCAAGCAGGTCGACGGCCGCTACGCGCTCACACCGTTTGGCAAGCACCAGCTTGACGAGGAGAGGAGAGACGCCTGATGGCCGCCAAGGACATCATCGCTGCGGCGTTGAAAGCTACGACCTTGGACCACGCTCGGCGCGTGCAGGCAATGATCGCCGACGCCATCAGGGCCGAGTACCGCCGCCCACTCGGTGACAAGCCCAACAACGGCGGCCTGATCAAGGGCGCGGGCGGCAGCTACGACCACAAGCTGATCGAGAACGTGACCAACATGCAGGACGCCGTGCTCGAGCGGTACGCGCTGGAGCGATTCGGGACCCTGGGGGACGTGCCGTACGTCACGCCGCACGAGGCCAGAGAGTTGCTGGGCGGGATGAACTACAAGCGGCAGGGCGACCTGGCGACGGTTACGTTCCACGAGTCCGATCCCCCCACGGGCCGGACCAAGAAGCTCACGGTGGTCTTTCGGGATCGCGGCTGCGGCATGACCGCGGGCCAAGTACCTGACACGATCTTCGCGTTGGGCGCCGCCCACAAGGAGGGGATCCCGTGGCTGCAGGGCGCCTTTGGACTCGGCGGGGCGACGACTTTCCGCAACGCCGCCGCCGTCGTCCTCGTCACGCGCCGCGCGCCGAAGCTGCTCCGCCAGGGCGAGCCAAGCCGCATCGTCGTCGCCGTCCTGCAGTGGGAGCGGCGCCACAAGAACGACGGCGCCTTCTACTTGGTAACCAGCCCATGGGAGCGGGCGGGTGAGGAGGCGCTGCCCTACGAGGTGCCCGCGTCGACCTACCCGGACTTCGAGCCCGGGACGCATCTGGCCCTGATCTCCTACGGCGTGGAGGGCTACCACCGCGCCCGCCAGGGTGACGAGAAGTCGTTCGACACGGTCGCCGACACCCGCCTGTTCAAACCCCTACTGCCTATTCGCTTCAGTGATCAGATTCACGCCAAGACCGATGACCGCTACCTTCGCGGCCTGTCCCGCAAGCTGGAGGACAGCACCCGAGAGGACCGGCAGAAGAGCGAGGATCTGCTGCCGTTCAACGTGGACGGCGTGACCTATCAGCTTCCCGTGCGCTACTGGTTCTTCGCCAAGAAGGGGGAGGCCGGCGAGCGCAAGAACTTCGTGGCCCGCGACCACGCGCTGCTGCTCACCTCCAACGGCCAGGTGCACGCGCACTGGACGCCGCAGAGATTCAAGTACCGCACCGAACTCACCCACCTGTTCGACCGGATCCTGGTCCAGGTCGAGACCGACGCGCTGCCGATCGAGGTGCGCACGTCCCTGTTCACCGCCGACCGCTCCGACACCATCCGCAACGAGGACGCCATCCAACTCGAGGAGGCCATCGCCGGCTTCCTGAAAGCCTGGCACGAACTGCAGGCGCTCGAGAACGAGCTCATCCGGGAAGCGATCTCCGGCCCCAGCGAAGGCCGCTCCACCCTCAAGATCGCCCAGCAGATCAGCCGCGCCCTGGAGTTCCGCCTCCGCGGCTTCTCCATGGGCGGGCGTGGCGAAGGCGGCGACGGGGACGACCGGCCACCGCCCGAATCCCCACCCTCACCCCCACCCCAAGAGCTGTACGAGGATCCGACGACCTTGGAAGGACCCGAGCGTGTTGTCGCCGAAGTGGGGAAGACCAAGTCGATCGCCTTCACGCTCAACGCCGTCGACTCCTTCATTCCCCGGCGCGCCGAGCTGTCGGTGGAGTGTGACCATCCCGAGATCACCGAGCGCGAGATCACCGTTGGTGTCCTGCGCGCCGGGCGCATCCGCGTCTCGATCGCGGTGCCCGCCGGGGTCGAGTTGGGGGTGTACCGGCTGCGCGTCGCGGTGCGGGACTGGTTCAAGGCCTCGGGCGGCTTGGGTCCGGAGCTGGGCTGGGAGACGAAGTTCGAGGTCGTCGATGAGGCGCGTCGGCGCAAGCGACCTGGAGCCGGTGACAAGTCCGGCAAGCGCGGCGCGGGCGCGGGCAAGCAGGTCGCCCTGGTTTGGAGCCGGCATGGCGACAAGCCTGGGGAACGGGCCGACTGGAATGCGGCCACCGTTGGCGTGATCGAGTATCCCGCCGCCGTCGACCTCGCCCGCCTACGCCCCGAGTATGAGGAACTGGCAGCGCTTGGCCAGACCCCCGTGCCGACCGTCACGCTGAACGAGCACTACTACCTGCTCAAGATGTACCTGGACCGTCGCGGTCCAACCGCGTCGCAGCGCGGCATCGACCGAATCAAGGACGACTACGCGGTTGGGGTCGGCGTCGGCCTGCTCGTGCTTGAGCAGCAGGACAAGCAAAGCCGTAAGGGGCAGAAGGGACAGCCAAAGCCGTTGGACGAGGCTACGCTGATGGTCGCGCGCCAGGCGGTCGCCCAGGGAGTGCTGAGCATGCTGCCGAAGTTCGATCTCCTCGTGCGGGAAGCCAATCTCGATCCCGACGCTGGAATCTAGAGCCGCGGACCACCACAGAAGCCCCACTCGACTAGGGCGTGTTTCTCGGATCGTCTTGGGGCTGGTCGGGCTTGGCGCGCAGCCAGATGAAGATGTCGGCGACAGTGACCGTGGCGGCGTACCGGCAGGCGAGCTTGATGCCCCTATGGATGTCAAGTGGCAATGGGTGAGGCGGTGGGGTCTGGTTTGGGCTCGCAGATGAGCTGGTAGATCTCGCGGGCGATGTAGCGCTTGAGGCAGCGGATCGCCTCACGGCGGGTCTTGCCTTCGGTGATGCGCCGGGCGAGGTAGGCGCGGGTTTGTGGGTCCCAGCGCAGACGCGACAACGCGATGCGGTACAGGGCGGCGTTGGCTTGCCGGTCGCCGCCGCGGTTGAGGCGCAGACGGATGGTCTTGCCGGAGGATGCCTGGACCGGGCTGGCGCCGCACAGCGCGGCGTAGGAGGCTTCGCTGCCCAGCCGCTCGGGGTTGTCCCCGGCGGCGATGAGCAGGGCCGCGGCGCAGTCGGGCCCCACCCCGGGCCGCGCCAGCAGCTTGGGGGTGTGCCGGTTGACGGCGTGGGTGAGCTGCTGGTTGAGGTCGTCGATCTCGGCGGTCAGCTCCAGGATCCGGCGGGCCAGCAGCCGCAGCGTCCAGGCCGCGGCGCTGCTGGCGTCGCCGGGTGGGTCCGCGGGCAGCTGCGCGCACTGGCGGATGAGGATCGGGTTGCTCAGGCCCGACAGCGCCTCACGCAGCGTCGGGTCGGCGGCCACCAGGACGGCCTTGAGCTGGTTGATCGCCTGGGTGCGTGACTTGATCGCTGAGCCCTTGGCGAGCTTGAACATCCGCAGCATCTCCACCGGCCCGTCGCCGGTCTTGGCCGTGGCGGTCGCCCGGCCCGACAGCACCGCCTGGGCGGCGGCCTGGGCGTCGATGGTGTCGGTCTTGCCACGACGGCGGTGGGTGGCCTTGTCGGGCTGGTTGACCTCGATGACGTTGATGCCGGCGGCCCGCAGGTGCCGCGCAAGTGCCGCGCCGTAGGAGCCGGTGCATTCGACCCCTGCCCGCCGCAGCGTCCCGAAGGTGCGTGCCCAGGCCAGCAGCTGGTGGTAGCCGGCCATGGTGGTGGGGAAGCTGCGGCTGGCCGCCACTGCGCCCAGGGCGGTGATCACCGCCGCGACGTGGATGTCTTTGTGGGTGTCCACGCCCAGGATGACCTCGCCGGTGGCGATGGTGTCGTGGTCGGGCTGGGCTGGCTGGGGCATGGGGGGCACGGTCGTTGTCTCCTGACGGCTCGGGAACGGGTCGGCCATCGCCGGGCCGGCGCAGGTGGTCAGGACTGTGACGGTGCCTTGTTTGCGGCAAGGCCCCTATCGGGACACACCCGCCGGTCCGGCGGCAGCACGCACCGCCCCGGGCCAGTGGTCGACAGATCAAACTCAGGACACCTGGTCAGTCGTAGCGCGGGTCAGACCACGACCCGGGACGGCACCCGCCTATCCTCACAGTCGTAGCGCGTGGCCACCGCGCGGAACTGCTTGCGCCGGTTCATCAGCCGCTCCACCTGGTTACGCTCGCGGTACCGGCCCCGGTCAAACGCCGGGGGCCGGCCACCACGAGCGCCCTTGCGGGCCCGGTTGTCCTTCTGGTCCTCGCGCTCTGGGATGGTGCGCGGGATGCCACGGGCGCGCAGCGCTGCCCGGTTGGCGCGGCTGCTGTAGGCCTTGTCGCCCGTCAGGTGCGCCACGCGCGTGCGGGGCCGACCCCGCCCACCGGGCCGCGCGACACGGACCTGGTCCACCAGCCCCACCAGCTGCCGGGTGTCGGCGTCCTGGCCAGGAGTCAGCCGGGTGGCCAGGTCACGGCCGCGCCCGTCGCAGATCGTGTGGAGCTTGGTGGTCAGCCCGCCGCGTGACCGGCCGAGCGCCTCCCGCCGCGCTGCGTGGCCGGCCGCGAGCCCCTTTTTCGCGCGCCGGCGGCGTGCTGGTGCGCCCGGACCACGGTCGAGTCGACCTGCGCGGCCCAGTCCAGCTGGCCGGCACCGTCGGCCTGGGTGTGCAGGGCGGCCTCGATCCGCGCCCAGGTCCCGTCGGTCTGCCAGCGCGCGAACCGCTTGTAGACCGTCTCCCAGGGCCCGTAGCGGCCGGGAAGGTCCCGCCAGGGGACCCCGGTGCGGACCCGGAACAGGATGCCGTTGAGGACTTGGCGGTGGTCACGCCAGCGGCCACCCCGCCGCGGTGTGACCGGCGGCAGCAGCGGTCGCAGGCGGGCCCACTCGTCGTCGGTGATCTCGAATCGTCGGTTCATGACGAGCTTCTACCCCAACCCAACCCAGCGAACCGATCCGAGAAACACGCCCTAGTTCCTCGTCAAGTGGGTACTAGTGTCCTGAGTTGTTAATTGGTGTAGTAAGTCGTCGGCAGTAGGCTGCGACGGAGTCGAGGATCTGCTCGGCGGTCTTGACCCACTTGAATGGGCGGGGGTTGGTGTTCCAGTGCTCGGCCCAGTCACCGATGG
>Ga0210378_10000122_pt1 | contig 35056 bp, 34 predicted proteins | sample PLM1_60_b1redo_FD_155465 | JGI IMG/M metagenome (GOLD analysis project Ga0210378, IMG submission 155465) | Groundwater sediment microbial communities from an aquifer in East River, Colorado, USA - PLM1_60_b1 redo | ecosystem: Environmental > Terrestrial > Soil > Riparian zone | place: USA: East... | reverse complement strand
CTCCGAAGCCAGCTACCTCCAAGCTGTGTGGGCCAGTGACGAGGCCGCCTGGACGGTGGGCGCCTACGACCTCTTGGGGAAGGTCCTGACCCTCACCGAGTACTGGAACGGGACCGCCTGGGCGGTCGTGGATTCTCCCAACGGCTCCGAGAGCTCCGACGGCCTGTTCGGGGTGTGGGCGGCCTCGCCGGACCGCGCCTTCGCCGTGGGGAACACCCTCAACGACCCCCTGGCCATGCTGTACTGCTGATCGGCCAATGGTCCCTCAAGTGACCGCGGTACCTGGGGTGGAGTTCCGCGGCTGGACGGTGACCGTAGGTCGGGGGCTCCTTGCTGGCGGCGGCCTTGCTGGTTGGGGCGATCACCTTGGCGGGCGCACCATGGCGCCGTGCCGGGGTCCTGGGAGGACATCCGGCGCCTCGTGACGAGTCTGGAGCGTCAGGGCCAGGTCCATGGTCCCGGGAGACACACCGCCCTCCGATAGGTCGTACCTCTCACCGAACCTCGCGAGGATGGCATCCAGGGCCTCCTCCCACTTCATTCCTGGCACTTCATCTTCGAGGCTCCCGGTTGTCGCCGGATCCCAGGCGATCCCAAGCGCCTCGTACACGGGAACGAGCACGTCCCGAACCCGGTCGCTGCCACCGACCACGACGACCCCTCCGACGTGCGCGGCCCGCGCGACGAGTCGCTGTCCGACGCCCACGAGCTTCCGCTTACCTCGTGCATTGACGCTGTGGCGGCCTGGGCAGTACTCCCCCGGCACCTCGCCGACCCGGGCGTCGACGCCCAGATCGCGCAGCGCGGCCGCCATGATCGCGGCGACCTCAGCGAAGCGCTCCTCGATCCGCTCCCGGGGTGACGGGTCGGCGATGGCCCAGGAGAAGGCGATCGTCTGTACGTCGAAGACGGCTGCCCTCCCGCCCGCGAGGCGTTGGACGGATCCGAATCCCCGCTCCGCGGCCAGGCCAATGGCATGCTCGTAGCCCTGCGAGTGCCGGTCCTTGGGGCCGAAGGCGACGATGGGGCCGGGCCGATGGAGCCGGAGCGTGGCCGGTTCCAGCCCACCGGAAACCCGCCGGAGTATCGCGTGTGATACCGCGGTGTCGAGGGTGGGGGGCGAGGTGAAACCCTCTCGGAGGAGGCGAAGCGTCCGCATCGCGCGAAAGACGCTACCCGGTTCGGCCGATGTACGAGAGTCGATGGAGAAATCGAGAGGTCAGATGGCAGGCGGCAAGGTGGCGGGGTCGCTTCGCTTGCGCCTGCTCGTGGCCGTTGCGCTCGCACTACTGGGGAGCGCAACGGGCGGGGCAGCCACGTCCGCCTCAGGACGCACGATCTGGGGCGCCAGCGGAATGGCCTCGCTTACCGCGGGCGTCATGGCGGTCTCGGTCGCAGCCCCTCAGCCCGTGGAAGGGCCCATCCCGGGGACCCAGTGCGCCGTCTACCCCGCCGACAACATATGGAACACAGACATCTCTCACATGCCAGTCCACCCCAAGAGCGGCGAGTGGCTGGCCACGATGCAATCCAATACGACTCTCCTGCACCCGGACTTCGGGGCGCCGCCCTACGGGATGCCGTTCGCCGTCGTGGACGACTCCTACCCCAAGGTGTCCATCGACTTCGTGTACGCGGGTGAGAGCGATCCGGGCCCGTACCCCTTCGGCCCAGACATCCCCCTGGAGCAGGGCTCCGATGCACACGCCCTGGTGGTCGACAGGGACACATGCGTCCTCTATGAGCTCTACGCGGCCAACTGGAACAACGGCGATCCGAAAGCCGGCAGCGGAGCCATCTTCGACTTGAGCTCCAACGCCCTCCGCCCTGATACCTGGACCTCGGCCGACGCGGCAGGCCTGTCGATCCTCGGTGGGCTCGTCCGCTTCGACGAGGTCAAGGCAGGCCTCATCGCCCACGCGATCAGGTTCACGGCCGAGCTCACCGATTGCAGCCATATCTGGCCGGCGCGGCACGACGCCGGGACGTGCGACTCCGCGTACCCACCCATGGGCGCCAGGTTCCGGCTCAAGGCCAGCTTCAGCCTGGCCGGGTTCAGCCGTCCGGCGAAGGTCATCCTGCGGGCCATGAAGCGTTATGGCCTGCTCCTTGCCGATAACGGGACCAACTGGTACTTCCAGGGCACCGAGGACAGCCGCTGGACTGACCAGCTGCTCGACCAGCTCAAGACCGTCCCGGCCTCTGCGTTCGAGGCAGTGGACGAGTCGGCCTGCATGGTGAACGCTGACTCCGGCCGGGCGACCTGTCCGTAGCGTTTGCGAATTTCCGGGTGGACTGGAAAGATAACCGGCCATCGGTTCTGGGTGGAGCCCGTCGAATCCACCCCCGGTCCCAAAGGAGGGATCCCTTGAGGAGACGCCTCTCAGTCATGCTCGCGGCAGCGCTGCTCGCCTTGGGCCTGATCGCCGCTATGGCTCCCAGCGGAGCGGCGGCCACTGGCTCCATCGATGCGGGCAAGCTGGCCGCAATGAAGTACCTTCGGGCCCATGGTTACTTCCCGCTCCGCGGCGCCGACGTGCTGGCGAAGGCCAAGGCCCATGCCGCTGCGGTCAACGCGGCTCGGCATGCCGGTCAGGCCCCGGCCGCTCCAGCCGCCACCGGCGGCGCGGCTCCGATAATCGGAGCGAGCTGGCAGGGGCTCAACAACGCGGGCGTCAGCCCCCCCGACACCAACGGCGCTATCGGCCCGAACAGCTATGTCGAGATCATCAATCAGAACATCGGCATCTACAACCGGGCCGGCGGGCTGATCGCGTCAGCGACCCTGGCTACCTTGACCGGCGACGGCGGCTTCTTGAGCGACCCGATGATCCTGTGGGATCCGCATAGCCAGCGCTTCTTCTACAACGTCTGGGATGTGGGCCAGTCCAACATGGATTGGGGGTTCAGCAAGGACGCCAACCCCACCACGATCCCGGGCAGCTGGTGCAAATACACGTCGAACTTCGGATACACGGTCAACGATCTCCCGGACTACCCGAAGTTGGGCCAGACGAAGGACTTCCTGTTGATCGGTGTGAACCACTACACGAACCCGAACTTCAACCATGCCGACCGGACGGACCTGCTATGGATCAACAAATACCAGGACCCCAACCCGGTCACCACCTGCCCGTCCGGGTCGACGTTCGGGGCCGGCATATTCAAGAACCTGAGGAACGAGGACAACACCATCGCCTTCACCCCGGTGCCACCTATCGCGACGGACACAAACCCAGTCTCGTTCGTCGTCACGAGCTCGGACATCGAGTGCCCGGACATCTGCGGCACGGGAATGCTGCTCACAGTGCACGCAATTCGGCCGTCCCCGGGCAACCCGCTGGTGCCCCAGCTGAAGGTGAAGGGTCAGTCGATCAACGTGGGGGCCTTCGAGCCGCCGCCGAACGCGCCGCAGAAGAGCAGTACCGACGTCCTCGACACCCTGGATGGGCGGCTGACCCACGCCGTCTCGGGCAAGGATCCGGCCCACGGCAACAAGCTCGCGATTTGGGTAGCCCACAGCGTCCTGGGTGGCGCGGGGGCGCAGATCAACTGGTATGAGATCAACCCGCTGCCCGTAAACAACCCCTCCCTGTTCCAATCCGGCACGGTATCCGACCCGAGCCTGTACGTGTTCAACGCCGGGATATCGAACGACCGGGCCTGCGACCTGGTGGGCTGCGCCCACGGGGACTCCATGGTCCTCGGGTTCAGCACCTCGTCCTCGACCGCCTTCCCGGCTTCACAGATGGTGTCGAAGATCGGGGCTGGCGCGCAGTCGGCCTTCGTGCTCGTGAAGCAGTCGGCGACGTTCGACAACGATTTCACGTGCACGCCGGAGTGCCGCTGGGGCGACTACGGAGGTGCCACACCCGACCCGACGAAGAAGGGTGGGGCCACCGGCGAGGTGTGGCTCACGAACGAGTGGACGAACGGGACCAACCAGACGTGGAACTGGGAGGCCACCCCGTAGAGAACTGAAGATCGGCCTAGATACACGGCTGGAAGGGGCCGGCCTCCTCAGGGAGGTCGGCTCCTCAGCTCATGGGGTGTCGCGAGCTCGCCTTCCTGATAGCCTTCTTTGTCGAATCCATGAGCAATCCTCTCTGGGGAACCAGCTTCGGCCGCCGCGTGCCTCGTCACCGGCGGTTTATTGCGCAGTTCATAGCGTTGGCCTGTCTGGGCACTGTAGCGATGGCCTCCAGTTCGGCTGACGGGGCGACCTCCGCATCGGGACGGCCCGGGGGGGTGATGGCGAAGGAGTCCCCCTTCGAGGTCTGCCCGGTCGACCGGCCTCGTCACTACGTGGATGACTTCGGCGACCCCAGGTACTTCCCCAGCTTCCATTACCACCAGGGCATCGACATCATGGCGGCCGAGGGCACTCCGATCCGGGCGCCCTTCGACGGCCGGGCAGAAAAGTGGGACAGCCTGGGCGGCGGGCTCGCGGTATACGTGCACGGCAGGCACGGTTTCGTCTACAACGCCCACCTCTCCGCCCTAGGGCAGCTCGGCAAGGTAGACGCGGGAGATATCGTCGGGTACGTGGGCAACAGCGGCGACGCCATCGGCCACTCGCCGCACGACCATTTCGAGTGGCATCCGCGAGGAGGTTCCGCCGTGGATCCTTTCGAGCTCCTGAACGCCACGTGCAGCCGGCGGGAGCCCGACCGATTCGGCCTCGGCGCCAACCGGAGAATCTAGCCAGCCAGCGGTGTGGGATCTTCCAGACCCTCAACGACCATCGCCAGAAAACGCCTTCCCAACGCGCCGTCGATGACACGGTGGTCATAGGAGAGGGACAGCGGCATCAGCGGGGCGACCTCGACGCGGCCCTCGCGGGCGACGGGTCGGTCCTGGGCTCGGCCGAAGGAGACGATCGCCGTCGTCCCGTACGGGATGATCGGGGTGCCGAACCCGCCGCCGACCGCGCCGATGTTCGAGATCGTGAAGGTGGCACCGGAGAGCTCCGCAGCCGTGACCGTGCGGGTCCTTGTGGCCTCCGACAACCGTGCGATCTCCTCGGAGAGCGAGCGAAGGTCAAGGCGATCCGCTCCCCTCAGTACCGGGCCGATCAGCCCCTCGGGTGTGTCCATCGCGATCCCTATGTCGTAATGGCGCTTCAAGACCAGGTACTCGCCTTCCAGCGCCGCGTTGAACTCCGGGTGCCTGAGGAGCGCCGGCAGCACCGCCAACACCAGGAGCGCCTCAACAGGTATGGGCGTGCCGGCGCGCCCCGCGACGTCCCTGCGCATCGTGATGAGCCTCGAGGCGTCGGCCTCTCCGAACGTGGTCACGTGAGGTATCTCGCGCCAGGAGCGAGCCATGCGCTCCGCGATCGTCCGGCGAAGCCGGGATAGGCGAACCCGCTCTTCGGCCCCAGCTCGCTCGGCCCCAGAGCCGGCGGCCGACTCGACGTCTTCGCGGGTGACCCTCCCGCCCGAGCCGGTCCCGCGCACCGTACCCAGGTCGACCCCGAGATCTCGGGCGAGCCTTCGAACGACCGGTAGCGCTTCCGGCGCACCGAGCCGTGCCCCCGCCTCCGGCAGGGTGCCAACTATGGGAGCTGAAGCTGGGATCTCCCGGGCACGCGCGCTCCCGGCTGGCTCCCAGGACTCGCCTGGCTCGCCGATCACGGCAAGGATCTCTCCCACCCGCACGACGTCGCCCGCGGGCGCGCCCTGGCGAATGAGCACTCCGCCCTTGGGGGAGGGGATCTCGGTCACCGCTTTGTCGGTCTCGACCTGTACCAGTGGCTGATCGAGCGACACGTGGGCCCCGACCTCGACATACCACTCGACGATCTCGGCCTCGGCGAGCCCCTCGCCGATGTCGGGAAGCCTGAACTCAAACACTGCCGCCCCCTAGGAAGCGAGGAGCTGCCGCGCCGCCCGCACGATCCTCGCCGGCGACGGCAGGTAGTGGTGCTCGGAGCGCTTGAGGGGGAAGACCGTGTCCCACCCGGTGACGCGCGCCACCGGTGCCTGGAGCGAATACAGCGCCCGTTCCTGGATCAGGGCGGCGAGCTCGCCGGCCAGGCCGCCGGTCCGTGGCGCCTCCTGAACGACCAGCGCGCGCTCGGTCTTGCGCACGGACTCGATGAGCGCGTCGACGTCCAGCGGCACCAGGCTCCTCAGGTCAAGCACCTCCGCGTCCACTCCCTCCTCCTCGAGGAGATCCGCGGCCAGACTTACCTCGCGGAGCATCGAACCCCAGGCGACTAGCGTGATCTCGGAGCCTTCTCGAACGATCCGAGCCTCTCCGAGTGGAGTCGTGAATCGCCCGTCCGGGACCTCCTCCCTGATCGCACGATACAGCCGGATGGGTTCCAGGAAGATCACGGGATCGGGGTCCTCGATGGCGGCCAGCAACATCCCCTTCGCATCGCTGGGCGAGGAAGGGACGACGACCTTCAGGCCAGGAGTGTGCGCATAGATCGCCTCGGCCGACTCGCTGTGGTGCTCGGCCGCCCCGATTCCCCCGCCGTAAGGGATGCGGATCACCAGAGGAGCCGTGAACCGATGCCGCGAGCGGTTGCGGATCCGCGAGACGTGGCTGATCACCTGGTCGAAGGCTGGATAGGAGAACCCCATGAACTGGAGTTCCGCGACGGGCCTCATGCCGCCGACAGCCAGGCCGAAGGCCGCTCCGACGATGCCCGATTCCGCGACAGGGGTGTCGACGACGCGGGCTCCGCCGTATCGCTGCTGGAGTCCATCGGTCACGCGAAAGACGCCGCCCGCCCGGCCCACGTCCTCGCCCAGGATCATCACACGCGGATCGGAGGCCAGTGAGACATCGAGCGCCTGGTTGATCGCCTGAGCCATCGTGATAGCGGCGGTCACGCCTCCCCCTCGGCTGCAAGAAGCTCTCGTTGTTGCTCGCGGAGCTGCTGGGTCATCTCGGCGAACATCGCCTCGAAGATCTCCTCGGGCCGCTGGGGCGGGAGGGCCTCGGCCGCCTCGACCGCTGCCTCGATCGCCGAAGATTCATCCCGTTCGATCTCCTGCTGCCAGTCCTCATCCCACGCACCCCGCTGGGCCAGGAAGCTCCGGACGCGCGCGAGCGGGTCGCGTGGTCGCCACTCCGCCTCCTCCTGGGGATCTCTGTAGCGCCCTGGGTCATCGGCCGTCGTATGTGGCCCGAGGCGGTAGGTGAGGGCCTCGATCAGGGTGGGGCCGCCGCCAGAGCGCGCCAGGCTCACGGCAGCGGTGGTAGCCCCGTACACGGCGAACAGGTCGTTCCCGTCCACGAGGACTCCCGGCATCCCATAGCCCTCCGCCTTCGCCGCGATGGTCACCGAAGCCGTCTGCCGGTCCCGCCTGAGCGATATGGCGTAGAGATTGTTCTCGCAGAGGAACACGACCGGCGCTCGGTAGACCCCGGCGAGGTTCATGGCCTCGTGGAAGTCGCCTTCGGAGGTGGCGCCGTCGCCGAAGTACGTGATGGCTACCCGGTCCTGCCCCTGGAGCATCGCCGCCCAAGCGAGGCCGACGGCGTGCAGCATGTGCGCGCCGACGGTGATCGAGGGCGGGAGGATCAGCACCCCTTCAGGCGGGCAGCCCCCGCGTTCGTCTCCCATGCGTCCCAGCAGGAGGAGCTCCCGCGGGTAGCCATGGAACCACATCGCGGCCGCATCGCGGTAGGTCGCCACCATCCAGTCATCGCTGCGAAGGGCGGCTGCACTTCCGATCTGTGCGGCCTCCTGCCCCTCGAACGGCGCATATGTAGCCAGGCGCCCCTGCTTCTGGAGCGCCGACCCCTTGCGGTCGTAGAAGCGCGCGGCCACCATCGCCCTGTAGAGCCGGCGTGTCTCGTCCAGCCCGAACGGCGGTTCGCCCAACAGTTGGCCGTCCGGGGTCAGGATCTGCTGCACTTCGGTCATGGTAACGGCGACGCCTAGGCCGCCCGCCTTTCCCTGGCGATCAGTGAGATCGCCTCCAAGTCAAACCCGTAGTCGAGAAGTGCCCCCGCGTCACCGTAGGCGAACCGCCAGTGGGTGCCCGGTGGGTCGCCCAGCACTACCGCAATCAGGGTCCCCCCACCGCGGGCCGCCGCCGCGACAAGGCAGTTCCCAGCCCCCCTTGTGTAGCCGGTCTTGACCCCGATCGAACCCGGATACCTGACCAGCATCTCGTTCAGGTTCCACAGCCGGTGGATCTGCCCGGGTGGGCCCGGGATCCGGTGGAACCTCGAGCGGACGACCGCCGCGAAGAAGCGATCCCGCAACGCCACACGGGCCAGTATCGCCAGGTCCCGGGCCGTGGAGTACCCGTGATCGTCCAGACCGTTGGGGCTGGCAAAGAAGGTGTCCCGAAGTCCCAGCTCCCACGCCCGCGCGTTCATGAGATGGAGGAACCCGGTCACGCTCCCCGAGACGTGCTCGGCCAGCGCCACAGCGGCGTCGTTGCCGGACCAGAGCAGAAGGCCCCATACGAGCGACTTGACCGTGATCCGCTCCCCCGGCTGGAGCCCAAGTACGATCGGATCGGTGGCCGCGGCTTTCCGGCTCACTGTGACTACTTCCGCAAGGTCTGCGTGCTCGAGGACCAGGAGCGCGGTCATCATCTTGGTGAGGCTTGCGACCGGCCGCCGCTGGTCCGGGTGCTTCGCGAAGAGGACCCTGCCAGTGGTCAGATCGACCAGGATCGCGGATGGCGCCCGAACGTGGGGGCGGGCGGGGAGTAGATACAGCCCGGACTCTCCGCCCGATGGACTGGGAAGCGGTTCGACCATCGTCGGCCGCATCTCCGCGCCCACCGCCGCAACTGGGGGACCGGGCATCCCGGGCGAAGTCCCGCCGGCAACAGGGACCAGTCCATAGAACAGCGCCGCGCAGACGGCGGCGGCGGCGGCTCTCCAGCGCATGCCGGCTCAGTCTATGGGGCTAACGAGGATTTCGACCTGGCTACGAACCGGCCTGGGAGGAGTGATCTCCGCTCTTGCTGTGGGCCTCACCGCTCTTGCTGTGGGCCTCACCGCTCTTGCCGTGGGGCTGAGCCTCGGAGTCTCCAACCGCAACCAATGGCTTGCCGCAGTCGCTCTGCGCGGCTGTGCTGACCGGCTCCGAATGATCCGAATGCGCCCAGACGCTAACGTAGTCGCCATGGGTCCAGTTGCCTTCGAGCTGCTCGGCGCCCTCTGGGAGCGCGCAGTCCTCGTGGAAGCGCTCGATCGATCCGCCATGCTCGCCCTGCCCGTCATCGGCCTCGGGCTGGGCGTCGTCCGACTCGGAGCCGCTGGAAACCGCATGCCGGCCGGAGAGATTGGGGGCCGATGAAGGCGCCGCGGCTGCCGCACCTACGACGAGCAACATGACCCCGAAGGCCATGCCGAACGTGATCAGCTTCCGGACACTCATCGACCCGAGCCCTCTCTTACCCATGCAAGTAGTTTCGACATATTGGCCCCCCGGAATCAATAGGGCTTTTGTCCATCCGGCGTGGGAGGAACCTGGGCTGCGGCGACCGCCAACTGCTCGGGCAGCTCGGCGGAGTGGAGGATCTTCATGGTCTGCGTCGCCCGAGTCAGCGCGACGTAGAGCCTGCGGTAGCCATCCGGAGCGCCGGTTACGATGCCGGCCGGCTCGACCACGACGACGTGGTCGAACTCGAGGCCCTTCGCCTGCCTTGGAGTGAGAACCGTGGTCTTCCTTCCCCTCCCCCAGTCGGCCGCATCGACCTCGATCCGATTGGCCCTTGCATGGACCAGGACTTCGTCCAGCAACCCGTCGGGGACGATCACCCCGAGCGACCCTTGCCTCGTCATGGCCTCCTCCATATCCCTCACGAGGAGCCGCACGAGCGACCCCTCGGTTACGCGTACGAACTCCGGTGCCTGGCCTGCACGGATGGCCAGGGGCGGGGTGAGGTCGGGCGCGATCAGGGGCAGCAGTCGGCCGGCCAGCTCGAGGATCTCCTTGGGCACCCGGTATCCGATGCCGAGCGACTCGATCCGGGCGTTCGAGCCGCCCGGTAGGTGGGCTAGGACCTCATCCCAGTTCGTGTGAGGCCACAGGCCGGTGGCCTGGGCCACGTCCCCCAGAACCGTGATCGAGCCAGACGGAGCGCGCCGGGCGATCATCCGAAGCTGCATGGGGCTGAGGTCCTGAGCCTCGTCGACGATCACATGGCTGTAGGTGCGCTGCGTGCCGGCGATCTGGCTCTGGGCTTCATCGACCATGGCGGCGTCGCCGACAGACCAGCCCTCCTCAGTTCGCCCCGTTCCGCGGGACAGAGCCCTTTGCTCCTCATTCGTGAGCAGTCCCTCGGCGGCTCGCGCGAGTCGCCCGGCGTCTCGCATGAGCCCCCCAACGAGTTCGGCGGCGGTCACCGTGGGCCAGACGCGGTCCAACAGCGCCCGGAACCCGGCATCGCGCGAGATCGTCGCCCACAGGTCCCGGGCCTCGGCGCCCGACCACTGCTCCCCGCCGGCCGCCGCCATCACCTTGTCGCCCATCAACACGGCGAAGCGATCGCGGCGCTCGCGGTATGGAGCCCGAAGCGAATGCGCTTCTGCGATCAGCGCCTCGATGGCCGCGGGCTGTACCGAGACGGTCCGAAGCCCGATGCGGAGTTGGACGGCTCTCGAGGGCGCATGTGTTCGCTCAACCAGCGCCCGCGCGAGCACGTCCGCCATCCGATGGTCGCCCTTCAGCCTCAGCGCCCCCTCGGGGTCGGCCCGCTCTGCCCGGACCGAGGCCAGCTCGTCGATCGCCTTCTGGACAACAGTGGTCTCGCCCAGATCGGGGAGAACTCGCTCCACGTAGCGCATGAACGCCCGGTTCGGCCCGACGATGAGGACACCGGCGCGGCCGAGACTCGCCCGGAGCGAGTAGAGGAGGTAGGCGGCCCGGTGAAGGCCGACGGCGGTCTTGCCCGTCCCGGGCGCGCCCTGGACCACCATGACCCCCTCAGCCGGGGCGCGGATCAGGCGGTCCTGCTCGGCCTGGATCGTCGCGGCCACGTCACGCATCCGCCCCGTTCGCTCGCGCCCGAGCTCCGCCAGGAGCGCGTCCCCGGCTCGGACCAGCGAGCCCGCGGACTCCACCGACCTGGGAGCGTGCTCGGCGAAGACCTCGTCTTGTATCCCCACGAGCTCCCGGCCTTCGGAGATGAAGCTCCGCCGGCGCTCGAGCTCCCACGGGTCGTCCCAGCTGGCCTGGTAGAACGCTTCGGCCACCGGCGCCCGCCAGTCGATGACGACCGGATCGAGGTTCGCGTCGTGCACGTGCCGGCGACCGATGTAATAGAGGTCGCCATCGGAACGGTCGATCCTACCGAAGCAGAGCGAGGTCTCCTCCGAGAGGTCGGCCAACCGGGAGAGGAACATCCAGTGAATCGCCTCTTGCGCTACCGGGTCGCCCGCGACTTCGCTCTGAAGCCCTCGGGCGGCCTGCCAGCGCATCTCCTCCAGGCATTCGTAGGCCTGGTCCAAATAGGCCTGCTCCGAGGGCAGATCAGGATGGATGGAGGCGTCCGTGTCGATTCTCCGGCGGCTGGTCTCTCAGCGAATCCCTAGGTTTGATTGACGACCTTCACAGGTGTGCCCCGCACTATGCCCTGAAGTCCAGACCGGGCGCCAACCGAAAAGAGGTGCAAGATGTCATCAATGGAAAACGACGAATCCGGCACGCCGCCCAGTGAGATGCCCGAGCCAGCGGACCAAGCGATTGGCGGGGAGGGTAGCCCCGAGCCTTTGTCCGGCCCGTCGGACGCGCCGCCCCCGAGCGAGGAATTTGGTTGGTGGCCGTATGAATCGCCCCCGCCCCCGCCCACGCCCCCGCCTACTCGTCGGCGCAGGTCGCTGGCGGCCATTCTGGCCGCCCTTGTCCTGCTGTCGGGCGGGATCGGCATTGGATGGGGCCTCAGCGGCCGAGGCGACACGAAGGGCTCCACGACGGACCAGCCGCTCAACATCCAGCCTCAGACAAGCCCGTCCAACGCCGCCTCCGGCGTCGGACTGGATCTGCAGGCGATAGCCAACCTGGTCGACCCCGGGGTGGTCAACGTCACTACCGTCATAGGCGCGGTCGGAGACGGCCTGCCCAGAGGACAGGCGGCTGGCACGGGGATGATAGTGACGCCGTCGGGCGACGTCCTCACGAACAACCACGTCAGCGCAGGAGCCACCAGCATCTCGGTGACGATCCAGGGCCACTCCGGGAGATACGGGGCAACGGTGCTGGGCGTGGACCCAACCGACGACGTCGCCCTCTTGCATATCCAGGGCGTCTCCGGCCTGTCACCCGTGTCGTTCGCCGATTCCTCATCTCTGACCGTGGGCCAGAGGGTCGTCGCGATTGGTAACGCCCTGGGTAGGGGCGGTGCACCGACTGTCACCGAAGGCGTGGTCGAGGCCGTGGGCCGTTCGATCACGGTCAGCGACGACCAGGGAGGGGCCGAACATCTGACCAATCTGATTCAGGCACAGGTGCAGATCAGCCCCGGGGACTCCGGAGGAGCATTGGTGAACGGGTACGGCCAGGTGGTCGGGATGATCACGGCCGGCCAGGGGACCCGTACCCACAGAATCTCGCAGGTGGCCTATGCCATCCCGGTGAACACCGCGGTGAAGATCGCGAACGAGATCCAGGCCGGCCATTCGAGCTCGCTCATCATCATCGGCCAGACAGGCTTCCTGGGCGTCCAGGTGCAAGAGGTGGACGCCCAATCGGCGGCGCGGCTGGGGGCGTCTTCAGGGGCGCTCGTGGTGGGCATCGTCCCAGGAACTCCGGCGGCCAGCGCCGGGATCCCGAGCGATGCGGTGATCACCGCGATCGACGGAGAGGCAATCCATTCGCTGGAAGAGCTGGGGCCGGCGATCTACCTGCACAAACCTGGGGAGCAGATCCGTGTGACCTGGAGCGACCAGAGCGGTCTCCACACCGTTACCGTCACGCTCATCGCGGGTCCCGCCGTGTGAGCGTCAATCAGGCCGCGTCGGTAGCTCGAACCTCATCGTCGTTCCGTGGCCCGCCCTGCTCTCCGCGGAGATCGTGCCTCGATGCGCTTCGACCAGGCTTCGAGCGATGGCCAGCCCGAGGCCGGCTCCGCCCGAGTCGGCTGCCTTGACGAAACGGTCGAAGACGTGCGGCAGCACCTCGGGCGCGATACCGGGTCCAGTGTCCGCAACGGAGAACTCAACCGCCGCACCGCCCGGGGCCGGCCTGGCCGACACCGCGACAGAACCACCCGAGGGTGTGTGGCGGACAGCGTTCGACAGGAGGTTCGCGAGCACCTGGCCGACTCGGACAGCGTCGACCTCGAGGGCGGGCAGCCCTGGAGCGACGCGCTGCTCGAGCGCGAGGCCCGCGGCGTCGGCTGCCGTCCGGAAGGCGGCCACGGCATCCTCGACCAACTGCGCCGGATCGACGGGCTCAGGGTGGAGCCGCAGCGCACCGGCCTCGGCGGTCGATAGCGTCTGCAGGTCGTCGAGGAGCCGCGCCATCACCTTGGCCTCCTCGAGCAGGGGCTCGAGGTGCGCCCGGTCCATCGGGTACAGACCATCGAGCATCCCCTCCGCGTTGCCCTGGATCACCGAGAGCGGCGTGCGGAGCTCGTGGGCAACGTCGGCCAGGAGGTTGCGCCGCTGCACCTCGTTCGCCTTCAGACGCTCGGTCATGGCATTGAACGAGCCGGCGAGCCGGCGGGTCTCTCGAGGGCCCCGCTCCTGCACTCGCGCCTCGTAGTCACCGGAGGCGACACGGTCGGCCGCCTCCATGACGTCTCCGACGGGGCTGGCCATCCCTCGTACCGCCCGAACCACCGCAACGAACGCGAACAACAGCACGATGCCGAGGATCCACGCGAAAGGCCTGAGCCTGCGATGCTCGCCCCCTCCGAAACGGCCGGCGAGAAGCGCCACGGCGAGCGCATTCGCGGCGAACATGACTCCCAGGAAAAGAGCCACGACCAGGGCGACCCGGCGAAGAAAGTAGCGGCGCACCCCCCGCCACTGGCCCGGACCAGACGGGGGGAAGGGTTCGTCCTCCGGCCACCAGGGCGGGCGGAAGCCGGGGCGATGGCCGTGACCCGTGTGGCGCCACCGCTCATTCATCGGCGAACCGATAGCCGACCCCGTGGACCGTAAGCACGTAACGAGGACGGCCTGGCGTTGGTTCGATCTTCCTGCGGATATTCTTCACGTGGGCGTCGATGGCCCGCTCGTACGAAGGGATAGCGACGCCGTGCACGGCGTCCAGCAGCTGGCCGCGGGTGAAGACACGACCGGGCTCACGGACCAGGGTGGCGAGCAGCGCGAACTCCGTCGGGGTGAGATCCACGGATCGTTCGCCAACGGAAACCCTCATCCTGCGAAGGTCGACCTCCACGTCTCCGACTCGGAAGATCTCCGGCCCGCCGGCTGCCTCTGTCGCCGTCCGCCGCAGCACGGCCCGGACGCGGGCCACGAGCTCCTTAGGGCTGAACGGCTTGACGATGTAGTCGTCCGCGCCCATCTCCAGGCCGACGATCCGGTCGGCCTCGTCGCCTCGGGCGGTCAGCATGACGATGGGCACGTTCGAAGAGCGACGGATCTCCCGCGTCACGTCCAATCCATCCCGTCCAGGCAACCCAAGGTCGAGCACCACCAGGTCTGGCCTCGTTCCCCGAGCGCTCGCCATGGCGGAACCCCCGTCGCCGGCCACGATCACCTGGAATCCCGCGTGCTCCAGGTAGTCCCGGACCAGCCGAGCGATCTTCATCTCATCCTCGACAACCAGGACCGTCTTCATCGCCGCCCCCCAGCCTGACGAATGGAGTGGGGCGGAGGCAACCCCTCCGCCCCACCTGCTATAAGCCTTGGGTCGCTCAGGCGCTCGACGGCTCCCCGCCCGCGCCGGGATGGTCGCCTGAGGCCTGGTCGTGCTGGCGGCGGTGCCAGTCCTCGAACATCGCCGGTCCGCCCCTCTTCCACTCATCATGATCCGTGTGGCCCGGACCCCAGTGTCCCGGTCCGCCCCAGTGCCGGCCGATGAAGGCCGCCCGGAGCAGGAAGATGACGAGGATGAAGAACAAGGGGAACAGGAGCAACCCGAACGGGAAGAAGCCGCCCCGGCCATACACGCGGACGACCTCGGTCGCCCTGCCGCTAGCCACCAGCCCGTTGTTGTAGCCGGCGTGGTAGGCACCGACCCCTATCCCGATCCCCGCCAGGACCACCACCAGCAGCACCACGATCCAACTCCACCGTCGCATCTCGTCTCCTTTCGACGGTCTGGTTCCTTCTGTGAACGATCCTGGCGCCGGGATGTGTAGAGGGTATGAACGCGCCGAGGAGGCTTGGCGAGCAGGCGTCGGAAGCAGATCGCGCAATGTCGTATCGTCAACGCTTCCGGATGCAGGCAGAGTCTGCTCGCGGCAGCGGATGGAGCAGGGGAGGCGACCAGATGGACCGGATCATCGAAGGCCGTGGGGTGAAGAAGATCTACCACGGCGGGACCGACGTCGAGGCGCTCAAGGGCATAGACATCGACGTGAGCCGAGGCGAGCTGGTGGCCATCGTGGGCCCGTCGGGTTCCGGCAAGACGACCTTGCTCAACTGCCTCTCCGGCCTCGAGCGGATCGACGAGGGAGCCATCCTGGTCGACGGCAAGGACTTGGCCCAGCTCTCGGACAACGACCGCACCGATCACAGGGCGCACAGCATGGGGTTCGTCTTTCAGGCATTCAACCTGCTGCCCGTCCTGACCGCGGTCGAGAACGTGGAGATCCCGATGCTGCTCCTGGAGTCGCCGGCGAAGGAAGCGCGGGCGCGCGCGCTGGAGACCCTCCAGCTGGTCGGGCTGGCAGAGAGGGCCCAGCACCGCCCCGACCAGCTGTCCGGTGGTGAGCAGCAGCGGGTTGCCGTGGCCCGCGCGCTCGTCCACCGCCCCGCCGTCGTGTGGGCCGACGAACCGACCGGGAACCTCGACTCGGAGTCAACTGCCTCGGTGATGGATCTGTTCCTGGACTTGAACCGGGCCGGGCAAACCATCGTGATGGTCACGCACAACCGGGAGGTAGCGGCCTCAGCCAACCGCATCGTAAGCATGCGAGACGGCAGGATCGAAGGCGGCGCGCTGGCGGCGGGCCAGGAACAAACGCCATGAGCCCGATCCTTGGCTTCGTCCTCCTCATCTTCGCCGGCGCGTACGGTGCGGTCGTCGTGTTCGCTCTTCGTCACCGACTGCTCGGCCGGCTGGCATATCGGGAGGCGGTCAGGCGACGAGGCCAGGCCCTTCTCGTCGTCGCCGGCCTGATGATCGGAACCGCCACGATCACGGCCGCCCTGGTCGCTGCGGACTCGGTCGGGGACTCCTCGGTCGACGCCTTCGCGTACCGCAATTGGGGGTATGTGGATCTGACGGTCGGAGCGTCCTACCGCTACTTTCCGAAAGAGGTCGTCGACCAGCTCTCCGCCAACCCCGACGTGCAGCGGGTGACGGACGGGGTGGCCGCCGGGATCGAAGCGTTCGGCTCGGCTTCCGATCTGACAACCCGGCAGGGGACATCCGAGGTCACCCTGGTCGGTTTCGACCCGGCGGCCCAGCAGCCATTCGGCGCCTACGAGCTCCTGTCCGGTCGGCAGACGCTCGGGGCCGACCTGCAACCGGGCCAGGTGCTCCTGTCCCGCGTCCTGGCGGACAAGCTCGAGGCGAAGGAAGGCGACGTCCTGGCCTTCGGCGTCGAGAGTCAGGAGGCCGCCTCGTCCAGCGGAGGATTGCCCCCCCAACTCAGCGTTGCCGGGATCGCCAAGCTCGACGGGCCGGGCGGGTACACGCTCTCCTCGGTGGTGTTCGCGCCGCTCGAGACGGCCCAGGCGATCGTGGGCACCGACCAGATCAACATAATCCGGCTGTCCGCGCCCGGCGGGATCCGCGACAGCCTTGACGCGGCCAAGGCGGCCGCCCCGGTCATCCGCAGAGCGATCACTTCACTGGACGCGGGCGTTCCGCTGTCCCTGACCGAGGCCAAGCCCGGCGAGGTCGACCAGGCGACGGAGAACACGATCTTCATTCGCGCCCTCCTGATCGGCATGAGCGCCCTGGTGGTGGCGGCCGGCGCCGCCCTGGTGGTGAACCTGATCGGGATGCTGGCCGAGGAGCGGCGCTCGCGGATGGGCGTGCTGCGGGCATTAGGGCTCAAGCGGCGAGGCCTGGTCGGGCTCGCCGTCATCGAGGGCGCCTGGTACAGCCTGGCGGCCGGTGGGGTCGGGGTCGCCGTGGGCGTGCTCGCCGGACGCTTCATCGCCGGGCGATTCGCGCACGCCTTCGCGCTGTTCGCCGGCGAGGACTTCGACTTCGAGTTCCATTTCTCCCTGAAGCCCGAGACCGTGGTCACCGCGTTTGGGGCGGGGACGTTCCTTACCCTCATCGTGGTGTTCCTCGCGGCCCGGCGAACTTCCCGGATGACGATCACGGCGGCCATCCGCAACCTGCCCGAGCCGCCGGCCGAGAAGAGCCGTCGTCCGTGGCCCCGCAGGATCCGGCTGGCCGTATTCGGCATCCTCGGTCTGGCCGGAATACTTGCGCCGGCGGCGTTCCCCAAGCTGGTGGGCGGGATCGCCGTCATCCTCGTGGTGTCCGCACTGGCGCGGGCGAAGCTGTCGCAACGCGCCGTTAGCAGCCTGACCGGTGTGGCCCTGGCCGCCCTTTCCATCGGGATCATCGCCGGCCAGGACCCGAACACGGACGCCTCGGCCTTCTTCCTGAACTTCGTCGTCGCGATGCTCACGTCCGTCTTCGGCCTGACCACCCTGGCATCGGCCAACCTCCATATCGCGGAGACCGTGGTGGGGCTGCTCGGGAAGGCCTTCTCTGGGCTCCGGGCGATGCTGCGGCCCCCGCTCGCCTACCTGGCCAGGCGGCCGGTGCGGACCGGGTTGACCACCGGCGTGTTCGCAGTGATCGTCGGGATGCTGGCCCTGTTCGCCGTGTTCTTCGTCATCTTCCGGCCGGACTACCAGCGGTTCGGCTACGGGTACGACATCCGTGTGCTCTCTACGGGCTCGTCCTCGGTCGAGCTGCCTCAGGAGGTTCAGGGGGATGTGACCCGGTTGGTGTCGCTCCCAACGCTAGGCTACATCGGCCCCACCAAGGGCGAGGCAGGATTCTCGAACACCGAGAGAGGCTTCGTCCCTCTGTTCGTGATCACCGGGGACGTGGCCAGTGACCTACCCGTCCGGCTCGACCAGCGGGACGATAAGTATGGGTCCGAACGTGAGGCATGGGAAGCCGTCATCGGCGATCCCCACCTCGTGATCACCGACTTCGGAAGCCCCGGGCAGGAGTTCACCCTTCAGGGCGCGGACGGGCCGGTCACATACACGATCGTCGGCTCTCAGACCTTCGGCCTCATGGACGGGATGTTCGGCACCGCGGAGGCCTTCGCGCCCTTCCAGGGCGCTCCCGAGGGCGTCTCGTTGCTGGTGGACCTCAAGGACGAGGAGGACGCGACGGCCGTCGCGCGAAAGATCGAATCGGGCCTGTTCGGGCAGGGCGTGGATGCGGACTCGGTACAGAGCCTGCTGGACAAGGCGGACCGGGCAAACCGGGCCTTCTTCTCAACCATAGACGTGCTGATGCGGATGGGCCTTGTTGTGGGCATCCTCTCGTTGGGGATCGTGGCGCTCCGCATCGTCGTCGAGCGGCGGCACGTCATAGGCGTGCTGCGGGCGCTGGGCTACAAGAGGATGCACGTGCTCGCCGGCCTCATGGCAGAGGCCGCCGTCACCGCCACGATCGGGGCGGTGGTCGGGCTGGTCGTTGGGGTGACCATGGGCTATGTGTTCTACCGGCAGCAGGATTCCCAACCGGGCTTTGGGATCGACTTCGCTAGCATCGGCGGCGTGCTGGGGCTGATCTACCTGGCCGTGCTGCTGGTGACGCTGGGGCCCGCCTGGCGAGCCTCACGGTTACCTCCCGCGGAGGCGGTCCGCTACACGGAATAGTGCCAACCGGACTTTCGTACGGGGCCGGCCTGTAGTAAGAATTCGCCCGACAACAAACCGAGGAGGGAGTAGCAATGGGGAAGCTCACGATCGAAGAACTGCGTGATCGCGTCAAGGGCCAGGTCATCGCCAGGAACGACGACGGATACGATGAAGCCCGAACGGTCTACAACGCCATGATCGACCGACATCCGCTCGCGATCATTCGATGCTCGGGCGCGGACGACGTTGGAGCCGTCGTGGATTTCGCCCGTGAGAACGAGGTAGACCTGGCCGTTCGGGGCGGGAGCCACAGCGTGCCCGGTTTCGGCACGTGCGACGACGGCGTGGTGGCCGACCTCTCACCCATGCAGCGAGTAGACGTCGACCCGCAAGCGATGACGGCTCGCGCCCAGGGCGGGGCCACTTGGGGGATCTTCAACGACGCCACCAACGCCCACGGCCTGGCCACAACCGGCGGCATCGTCTCGACCACCGGGATCGGCGGCCTGACCCTGGGCGGCGGCATCGGGTACCTGGCCCGGGGCGCCGGGCTGTCTTGCGACAACCTGCTCTCCGCCGAGGTCGTCACCGCTGATGGCCGGATCCTCACGGCCAGCTCGAACGAGAACGAGGACCTGTTCTGGGCGATCAGGGGGGGCGGCGGGAACTTCGGCGCCGTGACGACGTTCGAGTACCGCCTGCATCCCGTGAGCGACATCTATGGTGGCGCGATGTTCTTCGAGCTCGACGACGCTCGCTCGCTCCTCGAGTGGTACCGCGGTTTCATAGCGGACGCGCCCGAGCAGTTCGGTGGCTTCCCCGCCTGGCAGATCGCGCCACCCCTGCCGTTCATCCCGGAGAGCCGGCATGGCGATCCGTTGATAGCGTTCGTGTCCTGTTGGGCCGGACCGCTCGACGAAGGGGAGAAGGTCCTCAGGCCCCTCCGCGACCTGGCCCCCATCGTCGCGGAGCTGATCGGCCCAATGCCCTATCCGGCGCTCAATGCCGCGTTCGACGCGTTGCTGCCGCCCGGCCTCCAGCAGTACTGGAAGGCGAACTTCCTCACGGAGCTGTCGGACGAGCAGATCGACGCGCAGATCGAGTGGGGGCCAAAGGTGCCAACCGTCAACGCGACGGGGCACATCTATCCCATCAATGGGGCAGTGCACGACGTCCCATCCGACGCAACCGCGTTCGCATACCGCGACGCGAACTTCGCCACCGTGATCGCCGGAGCGTGGCCAGACCCCGCGGACAACGAGAAGAACATCGAGTGGGTGCGCGGCTACTACGAAGCGTCCGCTCGTCACGGGGAGGAGGGCGGCTACATCAACTTCATGTCGGACGACGATCAGAGCCGGATCCGCGCGAACTACGGTGGGAACTACGAGCGCCTTGTGGAGGTCAAGCGGAAATACGACCCGGGGAACGTCTTCCACCTGAACCAGAATATAAAGCCGTAGCGGCGGCGCGCTTACGGAAGGGCGAAGACGTAGATCCGGCCCTGGATGTCCTCAGGGAAGAGGTTGTCGGCGCTGCCGATGTACAGTGTCCCGTTCACAACCGTGGGCGAGGAGCTAACGATCTGGTCACCCGTGTCACCGCTCCAGATCTCGTTGCAGACGAAGGACCCGCATGGTCCGGCCGACCACGCCAGGACCTCGGGGGTGTTCCTTCCCGCGTAGACCACCCCGTTGGCAATGGTGGGCGACGAGAGCACCGCCGCCTGGAAGCCAGAGCCGAACAGGGTCCACAGGGGGCCACACTGGGACTGCCCGCACCCCGACGCCGAATACACGTTAACGCCGTTCTCAACACCGACATAGATCTTGCCCTTGGCCACGGCCGGGGAACCGTTGAAGAAGTTCAGGTTGTCCACGGCCCGCCACAGCGGCTGGCAGCTCGCCTGGCCGCACCCGGCAGCTTTGAAGGCCGACAGAGCGTGCTGCCCCGCGATGTACACGGTCCTCTTGAACACCGCAGGGGATGACGAGAAGGGCGCTGTCCCCAAGGGGCCGGTCCACAGCGGCTGGCAGCTCGACTGCCCGCACCCGTCGGCGTCGAAGGCGTAGAGCTTGGCGTCATCCGAACCTATGAATACGACGCCGTGGGTCACCGTCGGCGTGGACTCGATCGTGCCGCCCGTGGCTGCGGTCCACAGAGGCTGGCACGTAGCCTGGCCGCAGCCGTCGGCGTCGAACGCGTAGAGCTTGCCGTCGAACGCGCCCACGTATACGAACCCGTTCGCCACCGCCGGGGAGGATTCCAGGATCGACTGAGGCCCGGCCAGCCCCTGCCAGAGCGGAGCGCAGACGGCCTGGCCGCAGCCGTCGGCGTCGAAGGCGTTCAGCTTGCCGTCGTTCGAGCTGAACGAGGTCTGCGAGCCCACGTACACGATCCCGTTCGCCACGGTCGGGGTGTCCCTGATCTGGGCCAGCGATGTGGACTTCCACAGTGGCGTGGTGCAGAGGGACTGGCCGCATCCTGACGCCGGATAGGCCCACAGCACACCGTCGGTCGAGCCGATATAGACCGTCCCACCCACGACGGCCGGAGAGGAGAAGTCCACGAGTTGGCCCAGCTGGGCCTGCCAGGCGAGGGTCAGGTTCGGGACGTTGCTTCGATTGAGCACAGTCTCGAGCGGATTGAATCCCGTGTGGTTGTCGTCGAAGCGAAACTGCGGCCAGTCGACAGTTGTGCGCACCCGGGCATGGGCAGTAGCGGAGCCGGCGGCTGTGAGAGTCACGGCGAGCGCCGCGGCAAGGGCCATGGTGCGCATCGACTTCATGGTCCCTAGTACGGATGAGAGAGCGCCGCGGATGGCGCCGAGGATCTCAGGAACGCCGGCGGAGTTCGGGGCGTCGAATGGATCGTGAGCGACGTGAGGGCTGCGAAGATTGGCCACGTGCCTCGACTCGCTCTGGGCTTGGTGGCGCTGCTGGTCGTGGGCGCTTGCGCGAAATCGACGCCGGAAGGTCCGCCGAAGTCCCTTCCCGAACTGAAGCTGGCCGTCCTGGATGCGGTTGGCGGCCGTCTCTTCTACTGCGACCCGGACGAGTACCCGCTACCTCGCGGAGACCGGATCGAGAGCGCGCGCCAGCGGTTCCCCACGATCGAGGCGGACACTTCGTCGTACCAGGCCATCCTCGAGCACGAAGGACTGTCGGCGGGACAGCAGTTCGCCGACGACCAGCTCATCGCCATCAACGACGACTACAAGCAGATGCAGGCGATCGAACTCGAGCCGGAGGGCGACGGCTACAGCTTCGAGTTGCTCGTGCCCAAAGCGGGTGAAGAGAGCGGCAGCGAGTCCGTCGCCGGCACGGTGAGCCCATCGGGTACGGTTGCGATCAAGAGCCGTGGCCCCGGGCGCCCGCTCAACTGCCCGATCTGCCTCGCTCGCGGGGTGCGGATCGCGACGCCGCAGGGCGGAATCCTGGTCGAGGACGTTCGGATAGGAATGCGCGTGTGGACGACCGACCTGCAGGGCCAACGGATCGTGGGCGTGGTCCTGGAGGTCGGCCGCATGCAGGCTCCGATCGGGCACCAGGTTGTGCGCCTCACCCTGATCGACGGACGCACGGTGACCGTCTCACCCGGCCACCCGACCCCGGACGGTCGGACCGTGGGCGACCTGATGGTGGGCGATCCATTCGACGGCAGCCGAGTTCAGAGCGCGGGGCGAATCGGATACGCGGACGGATTCACGTTCGACCTCCTGCCCTCCGGCCCGACGGGAACCTATTTCGCCAACGGCGTGCTACTGGGCAGCACCCTCTGGTCCGATCCTCTTGAATCCTCTTAGCCGTAGACCTCCCCTCTCGGAGCCACGTTCACCACGATCACCAGTACATCCTCGTCCTGGATCTCATAGACGATCCGGTATTCGCCAACCCGTATGCGCCAGGCGGGAGGGTCGAAGCCCCTGAGCTTCGCCGCCATCACCGGTCGCGGGTCAGCGGCTAGCGAGCGGATGGCCGCGACGACCCTGAGGTAGCTTCTTGGGTCCCCCAGGCGGATCCTGCGAAGGCCCTGCTCAGCCCTTCTTGCGAGCCGGACGGCGTACACGGCCCTCCTCAGCCTCGATCTCGGAGAGCACCGATTCCGCAGGCCGCCCGCGCTTCTTCGAGGCCCGGTGTTCGAGGACCGCAACGGAGTCCTCTAGCTCCTCCAGGTTCTCCTGCAGCTCGTTCCATCGCTCGACCGAGACGGCTACTGCCACCGGCCGACCGCGCTCGGTTACCACGAGGGTGTCGTCCCCTAAGCCGGCAAGCTCGTCCTTGATCCGGTCCCGAAATTCCGTCTTTGGCACGATCCTGGTCTTCACCCATGAAGCGTACGTCTAAACGTACGTTAGCGCAACCACTCTGCTTGATCCCAGTGAATCAGACGCTGTCGCATTTGTCAGTGAAGAACCGCACAGAGAGCGAGAGAATGTGGTGCATGACCACCGTGGCCGTCGTGGGGCTCGGCGCGATGGGCAGTCGGATCGCGCGACGGCTCCTTGACGCCGGCCACGAAGTCGTCGTCTGGAACCGCACCCGTGAACAGACCGCGCAGCTGGTCGATCTCGGGGCGATCCCGGCGGATACCCCCGCGGAGGCGGCACGCTCGGCGGACGCCGTCATCACGATGGTCTCGGACTCGAACGCCCTTCGGGACGTGACCGAGGGACCTACTGGGATCGCAGCGGGTGCTGAGCTATCCACCACCATCATCCAAATGTCGACCGTGGGGACGGAGCCCATCTCGAGACTGGCGTCGATCCTGGCACCGGGAACTGGGCTGCTGGACGCGCCTGTGCTCGGCAGTATCGCGGAGGCCGAGTCCGGCTCGCTCAAGATCTTCGTCGGCGGTCCGCCGCCGCTGGTCGAGAGGTGGACGCCGATGCTTTCCGAACTCGGCTCGCCCATCCATTTGGGACCTCTCGGCGCCGGCTCTGCGGCGAAGCTCGTCGCCAACTCGACTTTTTTCGGCGTCCTGGGGATACTCGGCGAGGCGCTCGCGCTCGCCCGAGCCCTGGGCCTGCCGGACGACGTGGCCTTCGACGTTCTGGCGGCGACGCCGCTGGCGGCACAGGCGGAGCGACGGCGCCCCTCTCTCGAGAGCGGAGAGTACCCGGCCCGCTTCTCCCTCTCCCTAGCCCGCAAGGACGCCGATCTGATCCTCGCAGCGGCGGCCACCGCAGGAGCGGATCTTCGGCTTGCGAGGGCGGCGCTGACATGGCTCGAGGAGGCTGAAGGGGCCGGGCTGGGCGACCTGGACTACTCGGCCGTGCTCGCGCACATGCTTCGCGGTCCGATCATTTCTTGACCGTCTGGGTGGGCTTCGAACCGGCGCCCGGCGTCCTGGGAGGAGGCTTCAACTCCGACACCAGCTTCGAGCCGGGCGTGTATCCGCCTCGCCTCTCCGTTGCTTGCCTTGGCGTCTTCTTGGCCATGGCTAGCCTCTCAAGCATCGAGGAACTCGAGGTATTCGACCTCGTCCCACCTGATCAGGATACCCGAGCCTCGGAGCGAGGGATCTCCTTCGTCGTCGAACATGAATTCGCCGGTGTCGGGGTCGACCTCGACCACCTCGACCAAGAAGAGATCCTGCGGCTCCGGGTAGCTGGCCGCGTATGACTTCGAGCCATCCTCTTTCACGGCGTACGCGCCGGCCAGCCACCCGCCGCTCTTCAACTTGAGACGGATCCATCCGTCCCGGTGAGTGCCGAACAGGTAGTCCCAGGCTCTGGGCGCCGGATCGGGACCGGTGACGATACTCGCCCACCGCTTGTCGCGAAGGGTGCCCGCGCCAACGAGAGAGCCGAGAGCGACTGGTACCGCAACGTATGCGATCGGCGCCAGCCACAGGTACAGGGGCACCCCTCCGGCGGCGATCCGGCCGGAGCGCACGAAGTCGAGCCAGAGGCGGTAGGTGAGGGGCGCGAAAAGCGCCTGCAGGATGGCCGAGACGCCGACGAATCGCAGGACCCGATCCGACAGGCCGATCCCCCAGGCGCCAACCAGGCGCTCGAAGGACCAGACGTACAGGGCCCCGGGAAGAAGCCCAAGCGCGACGGCGGCGATCGCCTGAAATGTGTCAGGCATGGCTTTCGGGGGTCTCGGGCTGGGTCCGCATCGGCCACGATGCTAGGGCTCGCCACCGACACGCCCGGTCACTGCTTTCCTCTCCTGGCGCCGGCAGTCATCGGGTCAAAGGCACTGCATTCCATATTTCATCCCGGAGCGAAATGTGGAATGCGGTCCCGTAAGCCGAAGCCGTAGCTGCTGGCTCGACTCCTGGGGTCGACGCGAGGACCAAGGCCCGTCCGGGCGATCGCGTCCGGCTTTCGGTCGACCCGGCCAGGTTCCATTTCTTCGATAGGGACACGGGCATGCGGGTTGCGATCGGCATGCGAGCGGCCGCTCCCGCCTGAGCGCTCATCCAGGCGGGCGGCTGGCGATCCGAGAGGCGACGGAAAGGATCGTCTCGTCGCTCGTGACAAGAGGGATCGCTGCGGACTCAGCCACGGCGACGTAGGCGGCGTCATAGGCAGTCAACCCGGCGGCCACCCACTTCGCCACCGTTGTGAGGTCGGGTTCGACCAGATCGAGCGAGAGATCGTACAGCGCCTCGGCCAGCTCCTGGAGCGCATCCGGACCCCACCCCCATCGACGCGCCGCCACGTTCAGGACCTCCAGATGGATCAGCGTCGGAGCGACGACGGAAAGGTCACCGGATTCGAATTCGCCTCGGAGCCGTCGCGCCGGCCGGACGGCGAGGCTAGTGCCCTCCTCAATGAACCATGTGAGCACGATCGAGGCGTCGAGCACGTACTCGCGCATGTTCGATCGTCAGCTCCGTGCGTCGCGCTGCGAGCGGAGTGCGTCCGTGGGGTCGTCGTAGGGTAGCCGACCGAACAGACGATCGAGTCGCGGCAGCGCTCCGCGTGCCTGGCGGGTAGAACCCGAGCCGCGGGCCAGGCCCACTTCGCGCGCAGCGAGCTCAGCGAGGTAGGCACTGCGGGTCACGCCTCGCTCTTTGGCCGCGCGGTCGACCTGTCGTAGGAGCCGTTCCTCGATCGAGATCAATACCTTCATGCCCAAAGTATATCCGGATATCTGCACGCCGCCGCGAGCCCGGGCCCTCAAGGGAATCACGGATGCGCAGTCGCGTCAGTGAAACTCGTCACATCTCGCCATGAAAGACCGAGACGCGCGCGGCGGCCGTAGAGCGGGTCCCTGCCGCGGGGTCGCCACGTTCAAAGCACCGCTCCATAGTTCGGTCTGGTACGAAATGTGGAATGCAGTCCCGAGATCGGAACCAGCCCTCGCGACTCGCCGTAAAGGAGGCATCATCGGCATCCGCTCCGGCTCGGCTTGTAGCCGCTCCCTTGGTACCCGGCTCCCAGGGCTCCTGGCGGCGCTCGCCCTGGCCGCCTGTACGGGATCGCCGGTCAGAGAGAGGTCTTCCCCGACGGCCACAGCCTCTCCGACGAAAAGTGAAGCGCAACAGACCATCCGGCTGAACGGCCGCCTCGTCTTCAGCTATCAGCAGGACGACAACATCGACATCTACATCCTGGATCTCCCGAGCGGCAAGTTGCGTCGGTTGACCAGCGACCCCGCCGCGGATTTCTCCCCCACCTGGTCGCCCGATGGGAAGGAGATCGCGTTCCGATCCGACCGCACGGGGAACGACGAGGTCTTCGTCATGAACGCCGATGGCACGGGCCAGAGGAACCTGACCAGGAATCCGAAGTCCGATTACTCACCGGCATGGTCCCCAACCGGACGCACGATCGCCTTCGCCACCACCCGCCAGGACCCGACCAACGATGTGTGGTTCATGGATGCCGACGGCGGGAACCCACGCCCCCTGGTCGAGCAGACCGGGATCGACGAGTACCCGACCTGGTCGCCGGACGGCTCGCGGCTGGCGTTTCAATGCACGCTGGGGACGATCCTCTCCAACCGGGTGGGCGACTTCGAGGTCTGCGTCGTGAACGCCGACGGAACCGGGTTGCGGCGCATAACCGACGCGCCGGGGATCAGCGCGGCGGGAGGGTGGTCGCCCGACGGGTCCCTCATCGTGTTCAACTCGAACCGGGATCAGGCTCCCGCCAACTTCAGCTCGTGCGGCGACATCTTCACGATCCAACCGGACGGCGCAGGGCTGAGGAAGCTCACGGACGGCTCCTTTCTGGATTGCGTCTCCCAGTGGGCGAGCGACGGGCACATATTCTTCTCCTCCGACCGCCGCGACCCTGGAGGCGAGACCGACTTGTGGGTGATGAACCCCGACGGCACGGACGCAACGCTACTGACGCTGTTCCCAGGCGAGAAGCTCGAGGGAGTCTTCCTCCCCTCGGGCGGCTAGGTTGACCTCAGCTCGAAGACGAACCCCTCGACCCCGGCATCAGGTAAGAACTCCTTGTCCTCGCCGGAGAGCGTGAATCCGTTCTTCTCAAGGACCCGCATCGAAGCAACGTTGTGCTTGGCGACGTGGGCATGGAGCGGCCGCACCGTCACGTGACGCAGGAACGCCGACAGCGCTCTCGTGGCGATGCCCTTGCCCCAGTAGTCGCGCCCGAGCATGTACCCGATCTCCCGTTCACCGTCGCGTTCGAAGCTCACGACGTTGCCGGCCACCTCTCCATCGAACAGGATGGTGCTGGTGATGACGGTGTCGTCGCCCATGATCTTGGCCCAGTGGGCCATGAACGCCTCCCGCTCCCGAGGTGGGAAGGCGGCCATCTCGATCGTTTCCGGATCCCGCTGATGCTCGAAGAAGACGGGAAGGTCGGCCTCTGCCACATCCCTCAGGCGGACCGTTCCGCGCATGGCCACGACAGGATGGAACTGTACGCGAGAAGATGCGGCCCGGGCTCGAGAGGTTGATCATGGCTGCCGAACCATCAGAAGACGCGAAGGCGCGGTGGATCCGTCCGGTCCTCGAGTCCGAGCTGGAACTGCTCGTCGAGGCCTGCATGGCCATACCCCAGACGACGAGCGACTACATCGAAAAGGACTACATGGCGAACGTCCTCATAACCGTGCTCGATATCCGCATGCGCAGCGAGGCGGTAGACCGGTCGATCCGCCACTACCGGGACCACCGATGGGAAGAGATTCGCACCCTCGACGACCTGGAAGACCTCTTGTCCCGGCATACAGACGACATGGAAGGGAACGTGCAGGTCGCTCAGTACCTCTGGGGCAACAACCACTGGGTGCGAGTCGAATGGCTGAGGCGCTTCGTTCCCTTCCTGGCCCAGAACGACCTAAAGACGCAGGGAGCCCTCCGCGACTGGGCTCGCCGAAGCGACTTCAAGCGTGACTTCGAGGGCAAGGTCAAGAATTTGGGCATTGCCTCCTACAAGTCTCTCGTCATGCGGCTCGGCGTGGACACGGTGAAACCGGACGTTCACCTTCACAACTTCGTGGAGCGCGTCATCGGCCACGGGGTCACCGACGAAGAGCTGGTGCGCGCTGTGGAGGAAACAGCTCGCCGGATCGGGATGTCGCCTCGGCAACTCGACGCGAGCCTGTGGGAGTACCAGCGCGGCGATCCCGGCTAGGCGCCTTCAGCGAGGAGCCATACCGTAGACCAGGGCCCGGCAGAGCCGGTCCGCGATCACGTCGATCTCAGGCCACGGGAACTCCGGCTTGGAGATGAGCAGCGAAGTCAGACCGTGCACGCCCGCCCAAAGCACCAGGGACACATGAATCGGATCGCCCTGGATGAGCCCGGTCTCGACGCACCTGGAGACGTGCTCGAGAAGATGCCCGAAGGCCGCCGCATTCCCCAGCCGCTCGATGCCGAAGGCTTCTGGGGTGCGGGACGGCTTGCCCATGAACAGGATTCGGTACTGCTCGGGGTGCTCCACCCCGAACCGGATGTAGGCCCTGCCCCTGAGGGCCAGCGACTCGAGCGGGTCCTCCGAGCCGGCCGCCGCCTCCTGCGTGGCGCGGTCGAGCTCGGCGAAGTTCCGCTCACAAACGGCGAACAGCATCTCGTCCTTGTCGGCGAAGTGGAGGTAGACCGACGGCGGGGTCACTCCCACCGCGTCTGCCACGGCCCGGATGGTGACCGCCTGCTCGTCGCCGGTCTCGATAAGCAGGCGCTCGACCGCCTCGATGATCTGGCCCCGGAGCTTGTCCCCCTGTCCCCGCCGGGCCCGTTGCCGGCGGGGAGATGCGTCGGTCCCGTGCTTGACAGTCATGCGGCCCCTTCGGCGGACGCCATCTCCGCTTCGGGCGGTCCCGACTCCGAGATCCCAAACCGGTCGTACAGACGACGCAGCGGCCGGGGCGCCCACCAGTTCGCGTTGCCTGCCAGCCGCATGAACGCCGGCACCAGTGCTCCTCTGATCAATGTCGCGTCCATGATGACAGCCAGGGCCATGCCAACGCCGAACATCTTGATGAACGTGATCTGCGAGGTGGCGAAGGCGATGAACACGACCGCAAGGATCGCGGCGGCTGCCGTGACGATCCGCCCGCTCCGCTCCAGCCCGACCGCGACCGATGCCATGTTGTCGCCCGTCGCGTCGTGCTCCTCCTTGATCCTGGAGAGCAGGAACACCTCGTAGTCCATCGACAGGCCGAAGGCGATGCAGAACATGAGGACGGGCATGGCGCTGTCCAGCGTGCCGGTGGCCGTGAAGTTCAGCAATCCCGCGAAATGGCCGTCCTGGAAGACGAAGGCCATCGCCCCGAAGGTCGCGGACAGGCTGAGCAGGTTCAACACGATGGCCTTGATCGGAACGACCACGCTTCCCGTCATCAGGAACAGGACCACGAAGGTGACCAGGGCGATCAGCCCGGCCGCCACCGGCACCCGTCCGAAGATCGAGGCCTTGGAGTCGACCAGCTGGGCGGATGGGCCGCCGACCAGGGTGTCGAACGGCGCAGGGGTGGACCGGACCTCGGCGACCAGATGCTCACCCTGCGCCGATATCGGCTCCACCGAGGGAACCACCGACAGCCACGTCCCGGTGTCCCCATCGAACCGCGCGGACGCCGGTCCGGACGAGGCCACCAGCTGGCCATCGACGTAGGAGCCGGTCAGAGCGTCCACTCGAGCCACTCCGTCCAGATTCGAGAGGGCGGCGGCGTACCCGTCGATCTCCTGGTCGCGAGCCGTCCCGCGAGGGCCAGCGTCGGCGGCGACCACGGAAACGGCCGAGGCCTCCTGCGACGAGAAGTTCGTGCGAATCTCCTGCTGGACAACGCGGCTAGACGCCGCCTCGGGCAGCACGCGGTCGTCCGGGAGCCCGAAATGGACGCCCAGGAAGGGCGCGCCCAGAACAAGCAGGAGCGCCACGACCCCGGCCGCGATCGGAAGGGGCCGGCGCATCACGAACATCGCGATGCGGTGCCACTGCCCCTCGCCGACCTCCTTCGGCTGCCGGTGCCACAGGACCAGCCGATCGACCCGGGAACCGAGAGCCGCCAGCAGCGCCGGCAGGAAGACGAGGGCGCCCAGCAGGGCCAGGGCGACCACGGCGATCCCGGCGTAGGCGAAGGACCGTAGGAAGAACAGCGGGAAGATGAGGAGGGCGGCCAGGGAGATGGCCACCGTGACCGCGCTGAACAGGACGGTGCGACCGGCGGTCTGCATGGTCCGAACCACCGCCTCGTCGGGCGCTAGGCCGTGGCGCATCTCCTCCCGGAAGCGCGAAACCATGAAAAGGCTGTAGTCGATGCCGAGGCCGATGCCGAGCGCCGTGGTCAGGTTGAGGGAGAAGATGGAGACGTCGGTGATGGCGGCGATGACCTGGAGCACGAGAAGCGTGCCCACCACCGCGATGCCTCCGGTGGCCAGGGGCAGCCCCGCCGCGACCACGCTTCCGAACACCAGGATCAACAGGACCAGGACGACCGGGAAGGTGATCGTCTCGGCTTTCCGGAGGTCTTCTTCGACCTGTGTTCCCACCTGCCGGAAGATCTCGGCCTGTCCACCGACGCCGACGATGATCGCCCCGTCCGTACGCGTGTACTTGGGCGAGAGCTCCTTGACGCGCTCTCGCACCTGGTCGTCGTCCCCCTCGATCCTGGCCAGAACGAGGGCCTGGGTCGAGTCGGAGCTGCGCAGGGGCGCGGGCGAGCCCAATGTCCAGTAGGAGAAGGCCGTCTGGATGCCGGCCTCGGCATCCAGCTCTTGGGTTAGGGCCGTCCCGGCCTGGGCGACGGCGGCATCGTCCACCGTGCCACCCTTCGCCGTGACCAGCAGCACCAGGTTCGGGTTCCCGGCATGGAAGACCTGATCCAGGGTATCCTCCGCCCGCTGCGAGTCCGAGCGCGGGTCGGTGAACCCGCCGTTCGAGAGGTTCCCGATGACGCTGCCGCCGAACGCGCCCGCCAGGATCACGCCGACGACCGTTCCGATCAAGATCCGACGCCGCCGCCTCACCGCGAACCGCCCAAGTCGCTCTAGCATGTCGTGCCTCCCTCCGTTGTCGACTCTGACCTAGGACCGCTAACTTAGCGTCACTAGGTTCGCGTTGTCAAGAGCAACAAAAGAGTTCGGAGTTACCCGAGTAGGGCTAGGCTTTCGAGGGCTGCCAGGACAGGCCGGCTTCCAGGGCGGACAGCACAGTTTGGCGAGCCGGGCGTGCAGGCTCGACTTCGTGTCGCTCCAGCAACGGGTCGGCGAGCTCAAGGTACAGTCGTACCGTCGTGCGCAGCGCTTCGAGCAGAGACTCCTTGTCGAGCGTTCCCAGGGTGCGCGCGATGGCGGCCGCGTGCTCGCCGACGGCTTCTTCCGCGAAGCGCGCACCGCGATAACGGTTCTCCTGGCTCAAGGCCAATAGACGGAAGAGAACCGAGTCTCTGACCGAATCAAGCCCGCTCACGGCCTCCCAGAGCTCGCCTCGAAGGATCTTGGACTGGATGTACCACCCCCATGTCCACATCCGGGCTTCCACATACGCCAGGTCGGCCGCCGGGTCGGTTACGTAGGGCCGCGAGAGCGCCTCGGACACTTCAGGGTCGCGCTGCCATAGAACCTGCACTTTCCTCCCCTCGTTCTTGTCTGGCGCGTCGGCCAGTTCGGTGAACAGATAGTCCACGTGGACGAGGTCGTCGTACAGCGTGATGAGCAGCTGCGGCTCGCCCACATGCTCGCCCGTGAATGCGGCCACCAGGGGGCCGCAGGCTCGGGCAAACTCCTCGCGCCGGGGGAAGAAGCGCTCGATGGATCCGTTGGCAAGTACGACTCGAAGATCGAGGTCGGAGTATGTGTCAGGTGAGCCGTCGACGAAGGACCCGGCGATCGCCATACCGATCACGTCGGCCTCGTCGACCGCCACCCGGCAAGCGGCGACGAGCCTTCCCCTATGGCGAGGCAGCCTGTCGATCCCGCGGGGTAGCGAGAAGTCCATCCGAAAAGTATGGACGCTGGTTCACCCGGACTCTGGGTGCTCCGGACTACGCCACGATCACCTGCGTCATATAGAGGTCGAGCATGTGCAGGGTGCCGTCCGGATTCTCGCCGGTGCTGTTCGAGTTGTCCGACCAGGACGGATAGAACACGCCCCCCTGGAAGGCGGCGTGCGTGTAGTCACCGTAGTCGAAGCCGGTCTCCGCTCCGAGGATGTTCGACGTGCCCTCGCTCACGCGGAGGTTCGCCACGAAGGTGGCCCCGCCGTCGGTGGAGTACGTGGCCCAGATCTGGACATCGTCGTTGGGGACGCCGTCCGTGTCCCCCTCCCCTCCTTCGCCCAGGTCATTCCGAGCGTCGTACCACGAGACCCCAACGAAGCCCGTGACCTGATCTACCGCGATGGCCGGGTTGAACTGACTGTTGGCAGTCGCGTCGTCGTTCAGCCGGACGGCCGGGGACCACGTCGCTCCATTGTCGTCGGAGTACTGGGACATGATGTCCGTGTTGTCGCTCTCGTTCTTGACCTCCTGGGTCCAGATGGCCTGGACCCTGCCGTTGTAGAGACCGCCGCTGCGGTCCCATCCGAGGTTGGCCTCGGCGTCCACGGACCTGTTCGGCTGGGCGGCGATGTAGTCGAACCCTCCGACCCTGCTGCGGGCCAGGAAAACGGGATTGTCGAACCCTTCCGGACCAAGGCCGTCGGGGTCGAGCGCCGTGTAGATGTGCGACCCGCCCTGGTTGATGGTCGCGTCCTGGTAGATCACCATGAGCTGTCCGTCTGGGCCGACGGAGGTGTCGCCATAGTTACCACGGCCGTTCGCGGTGGGCACGCTCTCCGGCTCGGAGAACGAGCCGAACTGCCCCAGGCCCGTCACGGCTGCGCCGGACGCCTGTACGACCACCGCCGGATAGCTCGTGTAGCTCACCCAAACGCTTCCGGCCCCGGCCGAGATGGAAGGCTGGTCGGAGCTTGACGAGCCCTTGCCCTTGAACCCGTTGCCCTTGGACCCCTTGTGCTTCGGCGAGCGGCTCCCCTTCGGTTTCGTCGGGACGATGTCGACGACCTTGGCGAAAGTCAGGCCGCCGTCGGTGGACAGGGCGATCGGGACGTTCGGGCTACCGCTCTCCAGGTAAACCATCCACAGGTTTCCGAACTCGTCCCAGGAGAGCTGCTGGTCGCAGCAGATGATCCCGAGCTCGTCGTCGTCGCCAAGGATCTGCCTCGTCCAGGTCTGGCCGCCGTTGAAGGAAACGCCCTCGAAGATCCCCAGGGACGGCCCCGGGAGGACCGACATGGCCACGATGTTGCTGGGGTTCGTGGGGTTGACGGCGATGGCGTCCTCGGCCTCGTTCCCCGTTTGAGCGCTGACGTCGATGTTGGCCGGTATCGCCTTCGTCCTGGCAGACGCGGCGGGGGCGAAGATCGCGGCCACGACCGCAATCGGGATCAGGGAACCGGCGAAGCGACGGGCAGGTGACTTACGCATTGCGGGCCTCCTCCAGGGCGGGGGGGATGGGTGGCCGATTCTAGGGCACCGGGGAAAAATGAGCCAGTGCCAGGAGGGAATCCGTGGCATCATGCAGCCGGCGTCCCTCAAAGAGGACGGAGGCACCGGCCGATGGCGATCCTACGGGCGAGCGAGGCTCCTCAGTACACGCTCCCCGGAGTGATCATCACCGGGCTCGCCGCCCGCAGTCGTGGCGCCGCCGAGCTGACCACGTACCGCGTGCAGCTCGAACCAGGTTCGGCCCTGCCCAGGCACCGCCACGATCACGAGGAGGTCTTCACGGTTCTGCAGGGCTCGGTTACGACGGTGCTCGATGGAGAGGAGCAGGCCACCGGGCCTGGAGACACCGTTATCGTGCCGTCGGGCACCGAGCACTTCGTCTACTCCGCCGACGAGGCGGCCGACCTGATCGCGGCCGTGCCCGCGGGAACGGTATTTATCACGCCCGACGGAGAGCAGCGGGTCGCCGACTGGGCGAAGTAGCTTCGTAGCTACGGGTCGGTCGACCCCTGGCTTCGCTCCAGCCCCGCGAGGCGATCTTCCACCAACAGGGCTGCGGAAGCGTGGCTCATGGAATGTCCGGTGACGGCGGCGACGAATTCGGGTGGCTCGATCGCATAGACCTCCGACTCGGTCAGCGCGGTGACCGAGGCGGTCCGCTCGGTCCCCCGAAGCAACGCGATCTCTCCGAAGAAGTTGTCGGGGCCAAGGGTGGCGACCGCATGCCCCTCGCGGCTCACTTCGAACTCCCCCTCGGCGATGATGTAGAACCGGTTCCCCACCTCCCCCTCGGTGATGATCAGCGTTCCGGCCGGCACGGTAAGAGGAACCATGCTGCCGGCCAGGTGCTCCGTCGCGGCCACCGATAGAGGGGCGAAGATCTGCACGCTCCGCAGCAAAGACAGCTCGCGCTTGGGCGCGGTCGCGCTGCGGTCGAGCTGGAGGATCCGCGGGAGCAGTGCCACAACGAGAAGCGGGAGGAAGGCCCCGGTGATCGCCATGGCAGGGCGGATGCCCACCGCATCGATCACCGGCGGCAGGAGGATCGAACCCAGCCCGACCGCCGCCATCGCCAGGCCGAACATGACACCGAGGACCCTCATCAGAAACGCGTCCGGCACGATCCGCTGGAACAACGTGTAGGCGGTGACGTCGAACAGGCTGTTTCCCAGCCCGAGCACGGCCAGGAAGACCAACGCGGTCACCGGGCTGGGCCAGACCGCGATGGCGACGATGGGCAGCCCCCACAGGATCAGGGCGAG
>Ga0210378_10000121_pt1 | contig 35303 bp, 29 predicted proteins | sample PLM1_60_b1redo_FD_155465 | JGI IMG/M metagenome (GOLD analysis project Ga0210378, IMG submission 155465) | Groundwater sediment microbial communities from an aquifer in East River, Colorado, USA - PLM1_60_b1 redo | ecosystem: Environmental > Terrestrial > Soil > Riparian zone | place: USA: East... | reverse complement strand
GCCCGGATATGGCCCCGGCGGGTTCCCGGCCCTCCGCCGCCCGGTCGCCGGCCGACGCCGACCGCCCCGGCTCCGGCCTGTCCGCGTCCGGCGCGGGCGGCTGCTGCCCGGTCGCCGTCCAGGCCGCGGCGAACAGCAGGAAGCGGGACACCAGGTCGATCCAGATCAGCAGGCCGACGATGCCGGCGAAGGTCCCGTACGCCCCGTTGGAGCCGACCTGGGAGATGAAGACGGCGCCGAGGACCTTGAGGATCTCGTAGCCCACCGCCGCGAAGACCGCTCCCCGCAGCACGCTCCTGTAGCGCACCGGCCGGCGGGGCAGCCGGACGAACAGCCACGCGAAGATCAGCGTGTCCGCGGCGACCGCCAGCGCCAGGCCGAGCACCCGCACCAGCGTGCCCATCCCCGGCACGCCGTCCAGGCCGACGGCCTCGACCAGCTGGTTCGTCACCGCGGTGCCGCCGGTGGTCAGCGCGATCGACACGACCACGCCGAGGCCCAGGCCCAGCAGCACCAGCAGGTCGCCGAGCTTCGCCTTGACCGCGTTCTCCTCGACCTTCTCGCAGCTCCAGACCACCTGCAGCGCGGTGCGCAGGTTGCCGATCCAGCCGAGGCCGGCGTACGCGACGCCGAGCAGACCGACCAGGCCGATCGTGCCGCGCCGCTGGACGGCGGTGTCGACGATCTGGCTGACCTGCTCGCCGACCGACCCCGGCACGTTGTCGGCGATCGCGTCCTTGAGGGCGGTGAGCAGGGACTGCTGGTTGGCCAGCACGTAGCCGGCCACCGACATCGCGAGCAGCACGAGCGGGAAGAGCGCCAGGAAGCTGAAGTAGGTGACGGCCGCGGCGAGGTGGTCGCCGTTGGTGGACTTGTAGCGGGTGTACGCCCGGACCAGGTGGTCGAGCCAGGGCCGGCGCTCCCGCTGCCGCCGGAGCGTGCCGGTCACCCGGTCCTTGACCGCGCCGAGCCCACCTGCCACATCAGCTCCCCCGCAACGCGAACTCCCGTCGGGGAAGCCATACCCCTGCCTCTCCCTGCTCGAACGCGGTGAACCCGGGCACCCGGAAGCGGGCGTCGAAGCCCGCCAGCCCGGTGTACGCGGCGTCCAGGCCCTCGGCCGGGATGTCGTGCGCGATGGTCACGTGCGGGTGGTACGGAAATCGGGTCTCCCGTGCCAGCGGCCCGGACCGGACCCGCCGCTCCAGCTGCTCGCACTGCGCGATCCCGGCCGCGACGACGACGAAGACCACGTCGGACACCGGCCGGAAGGTGCCGGTCCCGGACAGGTGCATCTCGAACGGCCCGCACGCTCCGGCCGCGACGGCCAGGTGCTCCTCGATCTCCGGCATCCGGTCGCGGTCGACCAGCGTCGGCGGCAGCAGCGTCACGTGCGGTGGCACCCGCCGGCTCTGCGGGTCGCCGACCCGCTCCCGCCACGCCGACAGCCGGCCCGCCCACGGCGGCGGGATGGAGATGAGGACGCCCAGGTTGACTCGGGCCACGCCCTGCTAGCCCTTCCTGGGCGGGAGGAACCCGACCCGGTCGTAGGCGGTGGCCAGGGTCGCCGCGGCCACCGACTCGGCCCGCTCGGCGCCGATGGCGAGCACCCGGTCCAGCTCGGCCGCGTCGTCGAGGATCTCCGCCGTGCGCCGCTGGATCGGCCGGACGAAGTCGACCGCGAGGTCCGCCACCTCGGCCTTGAGGTCGCCGTACCCGCGGCCGGCGAAGGACGTCTCCAGCTCCGGCACCGGGCGGCCGGACAGCGCCGAGGCGATCGTCAGCAGGTTGCTCACGCCCGGCTTGCGCTCCGGGTCGTGCCGGACCTCCCGCCCGGTGTCGGTGACCGCGGCGCGGATCTTCTTCCGCACCGACGGCTCCGGCTCCAGCAGCTCCAGCAGGCCCGCGCCCGGCAGCGACTTGCTCATCTTCGCGGTCGGCTCCTGCAGGTCGGCGATCTTCGCCGTCTCCCGCACGATGTGCGCCCGCGGGACGGTGAAGGTCGGACCGAAGCGGGCGTTGAACCGCTCGGCCAGGTCCCGGGTCAGCTCCAGGTGCTGCCGCTGGTCCTCGCCGACCGGCACCGCGTCCGCGAGGTAGAGCAGGATGTCCGCGGCCTGCAGGACCGGGTACGTGAACAGGCCGACGCTGACCCGTTCGGAGCGCGCCGACTTGTCCTTGAACTGGACCATCCGGCCGGCCTCGCCGAAGCCGGTCAGGCAGCCGAGCACCCAGGCGAGCCGCGGATGCTGCGGGACGTGGCTCTGCACGAACAGCGTGCACCGGTCCGGGTCCAGCCCGGCGGCGAGCAGTTGGGCGGCGGCGACCCGGGTCCGCCGGCGGAGCACCTCCGGCTCCCAGTCGACCGTGATCGCGTGCAGGTCGACGACGCAGTAGTACGCGTCGTGGGTCTCCTGCAGGGCCACCCAGTGCCGGATCGCGCCCAGGTAGTTGCCGAAGTGGAACGAGTCCGCGGTCGGCTGGATGCCGGACAGGACCCGGGGGCGGCGCGCGTCGGTGCGCTGGTCGGTGGGCACGGCGCCGATTGTGTCAGGACCCGGTCGGCCGGCGCGGTCGAGCCGGCCGGGGTGGACCGCCGGCCGGTCAGCGGTGCGCGGCGGTCGAGCCGGCCCGACGGCGGCGGCGGTCGGAGCGCTCGGGCGCCGGCTCGTCGTCCGGGCCGTCGGCCGGGTGGCCGCGGCTGTCCAGGCGGAGGGCGTGCGCCTCCGGGTCGTCGCCGAGCCCGCCGGAGAGCGCCAGCCGGGCGGACGCCGGCTCGTTCGGCACCGGCGACTCCTCCGGTGTTGGCGGCGGCACCACCCGCAGCCGGGACGCCCGCCGGCCGTCCAGCTCGACCACCTCGACCGTCCAGCCGTCCTCGTAGATCACGTCGCCCTTCGCGGGCAGCCGGCCCAGCTTCCACATCACCCAGCCGGCGGCCGTCTCGTACGGGCCCTCGGGCAGCCGCAGCCCGGTCTGCTCGGCGAAGTCGTCGAGGTTGAGCAGCCCGTCCACCTCGGCCGGCCCGCCCGGTCGGGCCGGCGCCGCGCCGGCCTCGTCGTACTCGTCCCGGATCTCGCCGATGACCTCCTCGATGAGGTCCTCCAGCGTGACGATCCCGTCGGTCCCGCCGTACTCGTCCTCGACGATGGCGAGGTGGTGTCCCTCCCGGCGCATCTCGGACAGCGCGGCCAGCACCTTCTTCGTCCCCGGCAGCCGCTTGATCTCGCGGGCCAGGTCGCCGACCGTCGCGGCCCGCCCGCCCCGCACGTCCGGCGCCAGCAGGTCGCGGATGTGCACGAAGCCGACCACGTCGTCCGAGTCGCGGCGGACCACCGGGTAGCGCGAGTGCGGTCGCTCCATCGCGAGCCGGGCCGCCCGGCTGACCGTCGTCCCCGCCTCCAGGAAGTCGACCTCCGTCCGCGGCAGCATCACCTCGCGCACCTGCCGCTCGCCGGCCGCGAAGACCTCGTCGATGAGCTTGCGCTCCTCGCCGGTCAGCGACTCGTGCGCGGCGACCAGGCCGCGCAGCTCCTCCTCGGTGATGGCCTCCCGGTTGACCCGGGGGTCGCCGCCGGCCAGCCGGACGACCAGGTCGGTGGTCCGGGACAGCAGCCAGATCAGCGGGCGGAACGCGGTGGCGATCCGGTCCAGCGGGGCGGCCGCGACCAGTGCCACCGACTCGGCGCGCTGCAGCGCGAGCCGCTTCGGCGCCAGCTCGCCCAGCACCAGCGAGACGTACGCGATCAGCACCGTGATTCCGACGAAGGACAGGGTGTCCGCGAGCCCGTCCGGGACGCCCCAGCCCACCAGCAGGTCGGCCACCGGCCCGGCCAGGGTGGCCGCGCCGAACGCGGCCGAGAAGAAGCCGGCCAGCGTGACGCCGACCTGCACGGCCGCCAGGAACCGGTTCGGGTCGCCGACCAGCCTGGCCAGCCGCTCCCCGCGCCGGCTGCGTTCCCGCAGCGCCTTGACCTGCCCCTCGCGCAACGAGACCAGCGCGATCTCGGCCGCGGCGAAGGCGCCGCCGAGCAGCACGAAGGCGAGCACGAGCAGGGCGTCGACCAGCGTGCCGCTCACCCGGGCCAGTGTACGGTCGCCTCTCCCGGGCAGCCGGGGCAGTGGCGGACTCGAGGCGAGGAGGGACCGTGCGGCTGCTCGTCACCGGCGGCGCCGGCTACATCGGCAGCGTCGTCACCCTGCACCTGCTGCGGGCCGGGCACGAGGTGACCGTGCTCGACGACCTGTCCACCGGGCACGCGGACGGGGTGCCGGACGGCGCCCGGCTGGTCGACGGGGACATCGCCGACACCGCGGCGGCCGTGCTGGCGGACGGCCCGGCGTACGACGGGGTGCTGCACTTCGCCGCGAAGGCGCTGGTGGCCGAGTCGGTCGAGCATCCGGAGCGGTACTGGCACACCAACGTGGCCGGCACCCTGGCGCTGCTGGACGCGATGCGCGCGAACGCGGTCCCCCGGCTGGTCTTCTCCTCCACCGCGGCGACGTACGGCGAGCCGGACGAGGTGCCGATCACGGAGACCGCGCCGACCCGGCCGACGAACCCGTACGGGGCGTCCAAGCTGGCCGTCGACCTGATGATCACGTCCGAGGCGCGGGCGCACGGCCTCGGCGCGGTCAGCCTCCGCTACTTCAACGTCGCCGGCGCCAGCGACGGCTGCGGCGAGCGGCACTCGCCGGAGACGCACATCGTCCCGATCGCGCTGCAGGTGGTGCGCGGGCAGCGGGAGACGTTCGCCGTGTTCGGCACCGACTATCCGACGCCGGACGGCACCTGCATCCGCGACTACGTGCACGTCGACGACCTGGCCGAGGCGCACCTGCTGGCGCTGGACGCGACCGGACCGGGCGAGCACCGGATCTACAACCTCGGCAACGGCGCCGGCTTCTCGGTGCTGGACGTGGTGGAGGCGGTCCGGCGGGTCACCGGCCACCCGCTCCCGGTGACCAGCTCGCCGCGGCGCCCCGGCGACCCGGCGGTGCTGGTCGCCTCCAGCGCCAGGATCCGGGAGGACCTCGGCTGGCACCCGGGCAGGCCCACCCTGGACGAGATGGTGGCCGACGCGTGGGCGTTCGAGCGGGCGGGTGCGGACGGCCGGTGAGCGAGCGCGAGGGCTCGCGGCGCGACCGGGGAGCGACGAGGGCCGGGCGGCCGGCTGCCCCGCGCGGAGGCGCGGGCATGGGCATCGCGCCTGCCGGCCCGTCCGAGGCGCGGGCACAACCGGTCGCCTGGGCCGCCCCGGGCCGGGTCAACCTGATCGGCGAGCACACCGACTACAACGACGGCTTCGTGCTGCCGCTGGCGCTGCCGTACGCGACCTCGGCGACGGTCTCGCGCCGGGACGACGGGCGGCTGCGGATCCGGTCGGCGCAGCGGGGTGCCGGCGCCGTCGAGACCGCCGTCGCCGACCTGGCGCCGGGCTCGGTCGAGGGCTGGGCGGCGTACGCGGCCGGGGTCGTCTGGGCGCTGCGCGAGGCCGGGCACGGCGTCGGCGGCGGGTTCGACGTCGCGGTCGACGGCGACGTCCCCGAGGGTGCGGGGCTGTCGTCGTCCGCGGCGCTGGAGTGCTCGGTGGCGGCCGCCGTCGACGACCTGCTCGGCCTCGGCCTGTCCCGGCCGGAGCTGGCCCTGCTCGCGCAGCGCGCCGAGAACGGCTTCGTCGGCGTCCCGAGCGGCGTGATGGACCAGATGGCCTCGATGCTGTGCACGGAGGCGCACGCGCTCTTCCTGGACTGCCGCAGCCTGCGCGCCGAGCAGGTGCCGCTGGACCTGGGTCCGGCCCGGCTCGCCATCCTGGTGGTCGACACCCGGACGCCGCACCAGCTGGCCGACGGCGAGTACGCCCGGCGCCGGCGGGCCTGCGAGCAGGCGGCGCGGATCCTCGGCGTGGACGCGCTCCGCGACGTCCCCCTCGACGGGCTGGACGCCGCGCTGGCCCGGCTGGACGACGACGAGCTGCGCCGCCGGGTCCGGCACGTGGTGACCGAGAACGACCGGGTGCTGCGGAGCGTGCGGTCCCTGCGCCCGGGGCGGCCGCGCGCCCTGGGCCCGCTGATGTCCGCCTCGCACGCGTCGCTGCGGGACGACTACGAGGTGACGGTGCCGCAGCTGGACGTCGCGGCCGAGGCGGCCGAGGCGGCCGGCGCGCTGGGCGCCCGGATGACCGGCGGCGGCTTCGGCGGGTGCGTGCTCGCGCTGGTCGAGTCCGGCGCCGAGCCCGCGGTCCGGGAGGCCGTGCTCCGGGCGTACGCCGGGGCGGGTTTCGGCGAGCCGGGCTTCTTCGCGGCGGTGCCGTCGGCGGGCGCGCACAAGGTCTGAGAAACTGCGCCACAAGGTCTGAGAATTGGATGACGGGGGCGGGCCCGGCACTGGGAAGCCGCCCCCGTCGTGCGGGGAAGTCGCATTCAACTGTCCGTCCGGGACTCGCGCGTCCCGTGCCCCCGTGCGACGCAGAGCCTGCCCGGCGAACGCCGGAAAGTAAAGTCTTGACTACACGCTGTTCGGGGGCGTACAACCCCGCTTCCGGAAGCGTCACTCCGGCAGTCGCGGCCTCGGCATCGTGGAGGTCGGCTCGGAGATCTCGTCCAGGATGGCCGCGGAGTACTGCACGAAGCGCTCCCCCGCCTCCCGCAGCAGCGGCGCCGGCGCCCCGTCGGCCTCCTCGAAGGCGCCCAGCTCCCGCCGGGCCCGGCGGACGGTCTCGTCGACCGGGCTCCCGCCGGCGGCCATCGCCTGCTCGACCGCGCGCACCACCTCGATCGCGGTCTGCACCGCCTGTGCCTTGACCATCTTCGACCACGAGCTGTCGATGCCGCCCGGTCGAGCCGCCCCGGTGAACAGCCCGCCCAGCGCGAGCAGCACTCGGCCGCGCAGGTCGCCGAGCCGCTCCACCACCCCGTCCGACAGGCGGTGCCCGCCGGACGGGGACTGCGCGTCGGAGGACGACAGCACCCGCTCCACCCACCGGTCCACCGCCGATGCCGCCGCGCCGAGGCAGGTCGCCGCGACCAGCGGGCGGTACTCGGCGAAGTGCCGGCGGAAGACCGCGATCCCGCCGACCGACGCGCCGAGCACCGAGCTGTTCGGCACCGGCACCCGCTCCAGCAGCAACTCGCCCCAGGACCAGCCGGTCGGGGCCGTCGGCGCGACGCCGCGGACGCCGCGGACGCCGTGGACGCCCGGGGCGCCGGGCGCGCTGTGGGCGCTGTGGGCGCTGTGGGCTTGGCCCGGCCCGCCGGCCGGCATCGCGGACAGGCCCGGCGAGCCGGCCGGCACATAGAACGCGCCCAGGTGCTCGGGGCTGCGCGCGAAGACCACGAAGGCGTCCGCCTCCAGCACCCGGGACACCCAGGCCTTCCGCCCGGTGATCTCCCAGCCGCCGGGCGTACGGATCGCGCGGGTCGAGACCGCGGCCACGTCCGGTTCCCCCGCCGGCTCGGTCGCGGCGAGGCCGACCAGCGAGCCGCGGATCACCGCGGCCAGCTCGGGCCGGCCGTGCCACTCCGGGTCGTGGCAGAGCACGGCGCCGTGCCCGACGTGCGCGGCGTCGCGCAGGTTCAGGTCGCGGTAGCCGGCCAGGAACTGGATCGCGACCTGGACCACGAACCGGTGCCCGCCGCCGCCCACCGCGGCCGGCGCGGTCGCGGCGCCGATCCCGGCGGCGTGCAGCCGGCGCTTCGCCTCCAGCAGCGCCGGCCCACCGACCCGCGCGGCGGGCGCGGCGTCCGCGAGCAGCGAGTCGGCCTGCCCCAGCAGGTCGAGCTCGCGGGAGCGGTAGACCCACAGGCCCGGCTCCAGCCAGGACCACGGACCGGTCCCCGGCAGGGTGCTGTGCGACATGCAGTCCCCTCGGATCGAGTGGGCCGGTAGCGCCCGGTACGGCCTCGCAGGAGGGTAGTGGGGGCGGGCCTCCCCGGTGAAACCGCCCGCCCCGGGTAGGGTCTCGCCCCGGCGGGCAACGCCATGGGCCGCCCGTGCGTCATCAGGACCGGCGGGGAACATCCCTGGAGGGGCGGGGTTGGCTTCCGTTGCACTCCCATCCACCCCCGGGCGACCGAACGGAGAGACACACCTCGATGACCGTCGACGACACGCTGCACATCACCGGAGGCGTCCCGCTGTACGGGACGGTGCCGGTGCGCGGCTCCAAGAACGCGGTCCCGAAGCTCATGGTCGCCGCCCTGCTCACCGAGCAGCCGGTCACCATCCGCAACGTCTCGTTCGTCCGGGACATCGGCATCGTGTCCGACCTGGTCGAGGCCCTCGGCTCCACCACCACGACCGACCCGGCCGGCGGTGTGGTCACCATCACCGCCGGCGACGTGCACGCCGCCGCCCAGGGCGAGCTCGCCGTCTTCCACGAGCGCAGCCGGATCCCAGTGCTGACCTGCGCCCCGCTGCTGCACCGGACCGGTCGTGCGGAGATCTGGCGGCCGGGCGGCTGCAGCATCGGCGAGCGGCCGGTCGGCTACCACCTCGAGGTGCTGCGCGCCTTCGGTGCCACCGCCGAGCGCACCGACACCGGCTACAAGCTCACCGCACCCGGCGGGCTGCGCGGCGCGGTCATCGACCTGCCGTTCCCCAGCGTCGGCGCCACCGAGCAGTACCTGCTCGGCGCGGTGGTCGCGGCCGGCGACTCGGAGCTGCGCAACGCGGCGACCGAGCCGGAGATCATGGACCTGATCGGGATGCTGCAGCGGATGGGCGCGCTGATCACGGTCCGTCCCGGCCGGACGTTGCAGGTGACCGGAGTGCACCACCTGCGCGGGGTCGACTTCACCGCGGTGCCGGATCGGCTGGAGGCCGCGTCCTGGGCCGGGCTGGCGCTGGCCACCGACGGGCGGATCACCGTCGCGAACGTGCGGCAGGGCGACCTGTCCACGTACCTGAACGTCTACCGCCGGGCCGGCGGGGACTTCGAGTTCTCCTCCGACGGCGGCGAGGTCACCTTCTGGCGGGAGCGGCCGATGCCGCGGCCGCTGGTGATCGAGACCGACGTGCACCCGGGCTTCATGACCGACTGGCAGCCGCCGCTGGTCACCGCGCTCACCCAGGCGGACGGCGTGACCGTGCTGCACGAGACGGTGTACGAGGACCGGCTGGGCTACACCGAGGCGCTGCGGGCGCTCGGCGCCCAGATCCAGGTCTTCACCGAGTGCCTCGGCTCGACGCCGTGCCGCTTCGGCTCCCGCAACCACCGGCACTCCGCGGTGATCGTGGGCCCGGCCAAGCTGCAGGGCACCGACCTGCACATACCCGACCTGCGGGCCGGCTTCTCGTACGTGCTGGCGGCGCTGGCCGCGCAGGGCACCTCAACGATCAGTGGCGCGTCGCTGCTGGACCGCGGCTACGAGAACTTCCGGTCCAAGCTGCTCGCCGTCGGCGCCAAGCTGCACTGATCCGGGGGCCGGGCCCCCGCACCCCCGGACGTCCATGTCTTCTCGGGGGCCGGGCCCCCGCACCCCCGGACGTCCAGGTGGTGCCGCTGGTCCGGTCTCGACCGGGCTTCGTCCAGCGAGCCCCGCCGAAGGCGGGGACCCGACGGCTCCACCACCCGCGTCGCCGGCCCGGGAGCCCCGTCCGGCTCGAGCGTCGGCCCCGGGGCGGCTACAGGTTCGCGACGTCGGCCTGTTTCGCGCGGACGGCCTCGGCGGCCTCGTGCAGCGCGGCCCGCTCGGAGTCGGTCAGCTCGCGCTCGACCACCCGCTTGACGCCCCCGGCGCCGATCTCCGCCTCGACGCCGAGGTAGACGCCGGAGATGCCGTACTCGCCCTCGACCCAGGCGCAGACCGGCAGGACCGCGCCGGAGTCCTCGGCCACCGCGCGGGCCATCCGGGCCGCCGCCGCGGACGGCGCGTAGTACGCCGAGCCGGTCTTGAGCAGCGCGACCACCTCGGCGCCGCCGTTGCGGGTGCGGGTGACCAGCTCCTCGATCCTTCCCGCCGGCAGCAGGTCGGCCAGCGGCTTCCCGTCGACGAAGCAGGCCGACGGCACCGGCACCATGGTGTCGCCGTGCGAGCCCAGCGTGAGCGTCCGCACGGACCCGACCGGCACGCCCAGCTCCTCGGCCACGAAGTGGCTGAACCGGGCGGTGTCGAGCATCCCGGCCTGGCCCATCACCCGGGACCTCGGCAGCCCGGACACGGTCGAGGCGAGCGCGGTCATCTCGTCCAGCGGGTTGGACACGACGATGAGGACCGCGTCCGGTGACCCCGCGACCACCTTCTCGGTCACCTCGCGGACGATGCCGGCGTTCTTCTCCAGCAGGTCCATCCGGCTCATGCCGGGCTTGCGCGGCAGCCCGGCCGTGATCACCACGATGTCCGAGCCCTCGGTGACGTCGTAGTCGTTGGACCCCAGCAGCCTGGTCTCGAAGCCCTCGATCGGCCGGGACTGGTTGATGTCCAGCGCGACGCCCTGCGGCTTGCCCTCGATGATGTCGACCAGCGCGACCGAGGAGAAGATGTCGTACTCGGCGAGCCGCTGGGCGGTGGTGGAGCCGTAGAAGCCGGCGCCGACGACGCTGACCTTGCCCGATCTGCTGCCTCCGGCAGCGGGCACCGGCCGACTCACCGCGCCGACCCCAGCTTCTCGATGATCGCGTCGGCGTACTCGCTCGTGCCGACCGCGGTCGGGTCGTCCCGGCGGGGCTTCATGTCGTACGTCACCGACTTGCCCTCGGCGATGACCGCCGCAACGGCCGCCTCCAGCCGCTGGGCCGCCTCCTGTTCGCCGAGGTGGGAGAGCATCAGCTTGCCGGACAGGATCATCGCGGTCGGGTTGACCTTGTTCTGGCCCTTGTACTTCGGGGCCGAGCCGTGGGTCGCCTCGAAGACCGCGGTGTCGGTGCCCATGTTCGCGCCCGGGGCCACGCCGAGGCCGCCGACCATGCCGGCGGTGAGGTCGGACAGGATGTCGCCGTAGAGGTTCGGCAGGACCAGCACGTCCCACTCCTCCGGCCGCTGCACCAGGCCCATGCAGGTGGCGTCGACCAGGTTCTCCCACGGCTCGACCTCCGGGAAGTCCTTCGCCACCTCCCGGAAGACCGACAGGAACAGCCCGTCGGTGAACTTCATGATGTTGGACTTGGTGATGCAGTGCACCCGCTGCCGGCCGTTGTCCTTCGCGTACTGGAACGCGTACCGGATGATCCGCTCCGAGCCGAACTCGCTGATCGGCTTGATCGAGATGCCGGAGTGCGGCCGGATCTGCTTGCGCTGCAGGCCGTTGAGGAACCCGATCGCGCGGTTCGCCTCGTCGGTGTCGTGCTCGTACTCGATGCCGGCGTAGAGGTCCTCGGTGTTCTCCCGGACGATGACCACGTCGACCTTGTCGAACCGGGAGCGGACTCCGGGGTAGGTCTTGCACGGGCGCAGGCACGCGTAGAGCTCGAGCTCGCCGCGCAGCGCGACGTTGACCGAGCGGAAACCGGTGCCGATCGGGGTGGTGATCGGGCCCTTGATGGCGACCTTCGTGCGCTTGATCGAGTCCAGGGTCTCCGGCGGCAGCGGGGTGCCCGCGGTCTCCATGACGTCGACACCGGCCTGCTGGACGTCCCAGTCGAAGGCCGACCCGCTGGTCGCGGCGGCCGCCTCCAGCACCCGGCGGGTGGCCTCGGTCAGCTCCGGTCCGGTGCCGTCACCGGGGATGAGTGTGACGCGGTGGGTGGTCATGAGCCGGAGGTTACCTGGCGGTTTCCGCGCTGGGTCGATGCGGGCGGAGCCCGGCGTCCAACACGGGCGGAGCCCGGCGTCCATGCGGGCGGAGCCCGGCGTCCAACGCGGGCGGAGCCCGGCACTCAGGCGGGCAGGGCCAGCCCGAGCACCACGATCGCGACCGCGAGACCGCCGTAGCAGAGCACGTCGACGACGCGGCCGCGGACCGCGAGCAGCCCGGCCTGGCGGGCCGGCAGCAGCAGCCGGAACAGCCCGGCCAGGCCGCAGGCGCCGGCCAGCAGCACGACGCCGCGCAGCCAGTGCTGCGGGACCACGCCGGCGTACGCGATGCCGGTCGCGCCGAGCGCGAGCACCACCACCATCGGCAGGTTGCGCAGGTCGGTCGTCCGCAGGCCACCGCGACCGCGCGGGTGCGGGGCCAGGTGGCTCATGTCCGCTCCGACGTCCGCGTGCTCACGGGTTGATCACGTCGGTGCGGAGGTCCGGCGCCGGCTCGCCGCGCAGCACCGCGAGCGCGACCTCGGCCTGCGCGGCGCGGACCAGCACGTGGTCGGTGGTGAAGCCGGAGACCGAGGTGAACGGGATCCGCGCCGCGGCCAGCCGGGCGGCCACGTCGGCCAGGAAGCCGACCAGCTCCCACGGCAGCGGGCCGGCGAAGGTGATCCGCTGCCAGCCGCGCTCGACCGACTCCGGCGCCGGCAGCGTGCTGAGCATCTCCTCCGGCAGCACGACGGTGGTCTCGCCGGGCTCGGCGACCGCGGCCAGGAACGGGCCGTCCGCGGTCGGCGGCCACCAGCCGGCCGGGTACCGCGCCACCGCGAGCGGCACCGGGTCCAGGGCCGGCTGCAGGTCGCTGCTCATGCCCGCTCCTCGGCCAGCCCGGCAGGCGCAAGCGCCGGCCGGACCGACCTCCTCGCTCCCCGCTCGCGCTGCGAGCCCTCGCGCTCGCTCAGTGCCCGCTCCTCGGCCAGCCCGGCAGGCGCAAGCGCCGGCCGGACCGACCTCCTCGCTCCCCGCTCGCGCTGCGAGCCCTCGCGCTCGCTCATGCCGGGCCCGCCTCGGCGGCCTCGACCACGTTGGTCAGCAGCATCGCGCGGGTCATCGGGCCGACCCCGCCGGGCACCGGGGCGAGCCAGCCGGCCACCTCGCGGACGGCCGGGTCGACGTCGCCGACCAGGCCGGCGTCGGTCCGGGTGATGCCGACGTCGAGCACGGCCGCGCCGGGGCGGACGTGCTCCGGCCGGACCAGCCCCGGCGAGCCGGCCGCCGCGACCACGATGTCCGCCCGCCGGAGCAGGGCAGGCAGGTCCACCGTGCCGGTGTGCGTGATGGTCACCGTCGCGTTCTCCGAGCGCCGGGTCAGCAGCAGCGGCAGCGCCCGGGCGGCGGTGATCCCGCGGCCGATCACGACCACGTGCGCGCCGGCGATCGGCACGCCGTACCGCCGGAGCAGCTCGACGGTCCCGCGCGGCGTGCAGGGCAGCGGCGCGGGCCGGTTCAGCGCCAGCCAGCCGAGGTTCGTCGGGTGCAGCCCGTCCGCGTCCTTGGCCGGCTCGATCCGGGCCAGCACCGGGTTGGGGTCGAGGCCGGGCGGCAGCGGAAGCTGGACCAGGTACGCCGTGCAGGCCGGGTCGGCGTTCAGCTCGTCGACGACGGCCTCGACCTCGGCCTGGGTCGCGGTCGCCGGCAGCTCGATGCCGATGCTGCGGATGCCGACCTCGGCGCAGTCGCGGTGCTTGCCCCGGACGTACGCGTGGCTGGCCGGGTCGTCGCCGACGAGCACGGTGCCCAGCCCCGGCTCCACCCCGCGCTCGCGCAGCGCCTCGATGCGCTGCTTGAGCTCGCCCCGGATGGTCGCCGCGGTCGCCTTGCCGTCGAGGACGATGGCCGTCACGGCGTCCAGTCTGTCAGTGGGCGAAGTGCCGGGTGCCGGTGAGGTAGAGCGGGACCCCGGCCGCCTCCGCCGCCGCCACCACCTCGGCGTCGCGCACCGAGCCGCCCGGCTGCACCACCGCGCGGACGCCGGAGTCGAGCAGCACCTGCAGGCCGTCCGCGAACGGGAAGAAGGCGTCGCTCGCGGCCACCGCCCCGGCGGCCCGGTCGCCGGCCCGCGCCACCGCCAGCCGGGCCGCGTCGACCCGGTTGACCTGGCCCATCCCGACGCCGACCGTGGCCCGGTCGGTGGCCAGCAGGATCGCGTTGGACTTCACCGACCGGACCGCGCGCCAGGCGAACACCAGGTCGCCGAGGGTCCGGTCGTCGACCGGCGCGCCCGCCGCGAGCCGCCAGGACGCCGCGTCGTCGCCGGGCGCGTCCAGCCGGTCGGCCGTCTGCGCGAGCACGCCGCCGCTGATCTCGCGGAACTCCACCCCGCCCGGGCGGGCGCCGGCGACCACGAGCAGCCGGAGCGACTTCTTCGCCGTCAGCACGTCCAGGCTGCCCTCGCCGTAGCCGGGCGCGACCACCACCTCGGTGAAGACCTCCGCGACCTGCTCGGCCATCTCCCGGCTGACCGGGCGGTTCACCGCGATCACCCCCCCGAAGGCGGACACCGGGTCGCAGGCGTGCGCGCGGCGGTGAGCGGTGGCCACGTCGTCCGCGACCGCGATCCCGCACGGGTTGGTGTGCTTGACGATCGCCACCGCCGGATCGGCGAAGTCGGACACCGTGCGGTACGCGGCGTCGGCGTCCACGTAGTTGTTGAACGACATCTCCTTGCCGTGCAGCTGGCGGGCGGCGGCCAGCCCACCGGCGGCCGACGGGTCCAGGTAGAGTGCGGCCCGCTGGTGCGGGTTCTCGCCGTAGCGCAGGACCGCGCGGCGCTCCAGCGCGAGGCCGGCGTAGCGGGGCCACCAGTCCGGCTCCGGCGCCAGCTCCTGGCCCATCCAGGTCGCGATCGCGGTGTCGTACGCGGCGGTGTGGGCGAAGGCGGCGGCGGCGAGGCGGCGGCGCTCGTCGGAGTCGAACCCGCCGGCGCGGACGGCCGCGAGCACCTCGTCGTACCGGGCCGGGTCCACGACCACGGCGACACCGGCGTGGTTCTTCGCGGCGGCGCGGACCATGGCCGGCCCGCCGATGTCGATCTGCTCGACCAGCTCGTCGCCGCGGGCGCCGGCGGCGAGCGCATGCCGGAACGGGTACAGGTTGGCGACCACGAGCTGGAACGGCGCGATGCCCGCCCGCTCGAGGGTGGCGGTATGGGCCTCGTCGCGCGGGTCGGCGAGCAGGCCGGCGTGCACGGCCGGGTGCAGCGTCTTGACCCGGCCGCCGAGCACCTCGGGAAAGCCGGTCACCTCCTCGACCGCGGTCACCGGGACGCCGGCCTCGGCGATCCGGGCGGCGGTGGAGCCGGTGGACACCAGCGCCACGCCGGCCTCGTGCAGCCCGCGGGCGAGCTCGGCCAGGCCGGTCTTGTCCGAGACGCTGACCAGCGCGCGGCGGACGGGGATGCGGGTCACGGTCTCCAGCTCCTTCACCAGCCGGCGGATGGTGTCGACGTACAGTGGCTTCTCCACCGCCTGGATGCGGGCACGCAGGCTGTCCTCGTCGTCGTCCGGGTGCACGCCGACCGCCGCCTGGGCGAGCACCGGCCCGGTGTCGACGCCGTCGTCGACCCGGTGGATCGTCACCCCGGTGGTCGGCACGCCGGCGGCCAGCGCGTCGCGCACGCCGTGCGCGCCCGGGAAGTCCGGCAGCAGCGACGGGTGGGTGTTGACGATGTCGAACGCGCGGACCGTGGCCGGAGCGAGCACCCGCATGAAGCCGGCGCAGACGACCAGGTCCGGCCGGTGCGCGGCGAGGTCCTCGGCGAGCGCGGCGTTCCAGGCGTCCCGGTCCGGGAAGTCGGCGAGCGCGCGGGCGAAGGTCGGCACACCCGCCGCCTCGGCCCTGGCGAGCGCCCGGCAGCCGGGCCGGTCGCTGCCGACCGCCACCACCTCCGCGCCGAAGCCGGGGTCCCTGGTCGCGTCCAGCACGGCCTGCAGGGTGCTCCCCTCGCCGGAGGCGAGGACGACGAGCCGGGCGACCACGCTGCGCAGCCTAGTGTTCTGTGAGCGGAGTCTCGTGCCGGTTGCGGCGATCCAGGCGTCGGTCCGGCAAGGCCGAGGAGTCGCCGATACCTCTGTTGTGTCGGCGGCGACGAACCATGCCCTCGCTCGTCTCCGACGAGGCACGCCGGTCGGCGTCTGGGCGTCGCAGGCGGTGCAAGGACTTCGCTCACAGGACACCAGATGGTCGGCCCCGGCCGGCTGCGGTACCAGCGGCTCGGGCGGCCGTCGGCCGGGCGGCTCCCGGCCGGCGGCACCGCGGTGGTGCGGGCGAGCGTGGCCGTCGTGGTCAGCCGGACGGCTCGGCCGGCTCCGACTCGTCCGCCGGACCCGACCGGTCCACCGGTGTCCTCCCGCGACCCCCGGCCGGAAGGAGCGCGGCGGTGAGGGCGGCCGGGACGCCGATCTCGACCGCGAGGGCGAGCGCGACCCGCCACGGGGACGGGCCGACCGCCGCCAGGTAGCCGTCGCCGAGCGGGCCACCGGACAGGGCGGCGAGGACGGTGACCGCGGCGGCCGCGGCGAGGCCGGCGACCAGGCCCCAGCCCGCGGCCCGGGCTGCCCGGCCGGCGGTCCCCACGCCTCCGCCGGCGTCCGCGGTGCCGGCGTCCGCGGTGCCGCCGTCCGCGGTGCCGCCGTCCACGGTGCCGGCGGCCGCGGTGCCGCCGGCCGCTGGTAGCGGCACCGGCCGGGGCGCGGGCAGCCGGCGGGCGAGCGCGACGCCGACGACGACACCGGCCAGCACCGGCAGCACGAGCACCGCCCGGACCACCGGCGGCGGCGACCCGTCCTGCGGCAGTGCGGCGAGCAGGGGGAGCGCCGGCACCGGCCCGAGCGTCGCGCCGAACGGCGAGACGGCCGTCCCGGCGCCGACCGCGAAGCCCGGCCCGGCCGCGTACGCCACCGCCCAGACCGCGGCGTTCGGCAGCAGCAGCAGGCAGCCGAGGACGAGCACGGCGCCGCCGACCAGGCCCGGGTCGAGCACGCGGGTGAGGTCGGCGAACCGGCCCGCGTGCACCCCGAGGCCGAGCAGGACCAGCGCGGCGCCCGCCCCGAGCAGGGCGAGGACGCCGGTCGCCGCCGCCCGCGCCACCGCCGGCACCGGCGCCGGCAGCACCGCGCGCAACGCGGCGCCCAGGTCGGCCCCGCGCACCACGCCCGAACCGCCGGCGGCCGCGGCGAGCAGGGCGGCGCCGATCCCGGCGGCCAGCGCGGAGGCGGCGACCGTCGGGGCGGCGGCGAGCCGGGCGACCGCCGCGGTGGCCAGCGCGTAGACGGCGGTCAGCGCGCCCGCCGCGCGGGCGGCCGCCGGCAGGTCGGTCACCTCGACCGCCCGCGCCAGCGACGCGCCGGCCCGGTGCAGGAGCACCGCGGCGAGCACGGTCAGGCCGAGCGGGACGGCCCCGACCGAGCCCGCCGGCAGCCGCAGGCCGCCGCGGTGCGCCAGCAGCCAGGCGTCGGCGGCGGCCCGGACGGCGTCCCCGCCGGACGCGCCGGTCCGCGCGTCGGCCACCCAGGCGACCAGCACGACGGCGGCCACGACGGCCAGCCCGGACAGCGCCGCGCCCAGCGCGGTGAGCGCCGCGTGCAGGACGACGGACGGCCGCGACGCTACCGGCCCGGCGGCGCCCGCCGCGCGGGGCCGGTCCCGTCCCCGGCGCAGATCCGTCACGACGCCCCACTCTGGCAGCGGACCGGCGGGGGCCGGCTCAGGCGCGCCGGGGGCTACCGGACGGCGTCAGCCCTGCGGGTAGCCCTGGCCCTGGGACGGGTAGCCGGTCGATGGGTACTGCTCCTGCCCGTACGGGCGGTCCTGCGCCGGCTGCCCGCCGGTCGGCGGGTACTGCTCCTGCCCGTACGGGCGGTCCTGCGCAGGCTGCCCGCCGGTCGGCGGGCCCTGCGGCGGCTGCCCGTAGCCCGGCTGCTGGCCGTAGCCGGGCGGCGGCTGCTGCCCGTACGGCTGGCCGGCGGGAGCAGCAGGAGCCTGGCCGGGGTAGCCGGCCGGCGCCTGCGGCCCGTAGCCGGGCTGCTGGCCGTAGCCGGGCTGCTCCCCGTAGCCGGGCTGCTGGCCGCCCCACTGGCCGGCCGGCGTCGCGGACGCGCGCCTGCGCATCCGGCCGCTGCGCTGCAGCCAGGACAGCACCAGCGCCGCGGCGGTGCCGAGCCCGAGCAGCAGGCCCAGCCACACCCCGATCCCGCGCTCGAAGTCCGACCCGAGGACCTCGCCGCTGGACAGCGCGTGCACCAGGTAGAGCACCGCGGCCAGCACCGCGAGCAACGCCGGCACCGGCGAGGCGGCGCTGCGGGCGCTGCGGGCGCTGCGGGCGCTGCGGGCGCCGTGGGCGCCGTGGGCCTGGTCGTCCCCCTCGTCGGCGGCCGGGGCTCCGGTCAGCAACGGCGCGGCCACCAGCAGCGCCGCGACCAGCAGCAGGACCGTGGCCACCGTCGGCAACGGCAGGTCCCAGCCCTGCAGGGTCACGTCGATCGCGTCCGACTGCGGCCGCGCCCAGGGCAGGAAGGCGATCACGAAGGCCAGGACGGCCAGTCCCAGCCCGACCAGCTCGAGGACCGGCAGCGCCGGACCCGACCGGCGGGACCGTCGCGTGCCCGGCTGCGGTCCCTGGGGCACTCCGTACCCGCTCATGGACATCCTCTCGGAAGGCGAATCGGGCGACACCCTACCCGGGGCTGCGGGCACGACCCGGGGCCCGCCCGGCCCGAGGGCGCGGGCTCAGCCGCCGGCGACGACCTCGCGGACCAGCCGGGCGGTCTCGCTCGGCGTCCGCCCCACCCGCACCCCGGCCGCCTCCAGCGCCTCCTGCTTCGCCTGCGCGGTCCCCGACGAGCCGGACACGATCGCGCCGGCGTGGCCCATCGTCTTGCCCTCCGGCGCCGTGAAGCCGGCGACGTATCCGACCACCGGCTTGGTGACGTCGGCCTTGACGAACTCGGCCGCCCGCTCCTCGGCGTCGCCGCCGATCTCGCCGATCATCACGACGACGTCGGTCTCCGGGTCGTCCTGGAACCCGGCGAGGCAGTCGATGTGGGTCGTCCCGATCACCGGGTCGCCCCCGATGCCGACCGCGGTGGAGAAGCCGATGTCGCGCAGCTCGTACATCATCTGGTACGTCAGCGTGCCCGACTTCGAGACCAACCCGATCCGCCCGGCCCGGGTGATGTCGGCCGGGATGATGCCGGCGTTGGAGCGGCCGGGGGTGATCAGGCCGGGGCAGTTCGGGCCGATCAGGCGGGTGGTGCCGGCGCGCCGGGCACGGGCGAAGAAGGCGGCGGTGTCGTGCACCGGGATGCCCTCGGTGATCACGACCACCAGCGGCACCGCGGCGTCGACGGCCTCCTCGACCGCGCTGCGGGCGAAGCGTGGTGGCACGAAGACCACCGACACGTCGGCGCCGGTCTTGTCCACCGCCTCGGCCACCGAGCCGAAGACCGGGATGCCGTCGACCTGCTCGCCGGCCTTGCGGGGGTTGACCCCGCCGACGATGTCGGTGCCGGAGGCGACCATCCGGCGGGTGTGCTTGAGCCCCTCCGAGCCGGTCATGCCCTGCACGATGACCTTGGACGACTCGCTCAGGAAGATCGACATCAGCCCGCTCCCGCCAGCTCGCCACGCCCACTCGCCGCTGTAGCGGCGGCACGCTCCGCGGCCCCGTCCATGGTGTCCACCTGCTCCACCCGGGGCAGCGCGGCCTCGGTGAGGATCCGCCGGCCCTCGTCGGCGTTGTTGCCGTCCAGCCGGACCACCAGCGGGAGGGTGACGGCCTCGCCGCGGGAGTCGAGCAGCCGGAAGGCCTGCACGATTCCGTTCGCCACCTCGTCACAGGCGGTGATGCCGCCGAAGACGTTCACGAATACCGACCGGACCGACGGGTCGGCCAGGATGATCTCCAGCCCGTTCGCCATCACCTCGGCCGAGGCGCCACCACCGATGTCGAGGAAGTTGGCCGGGCGGACGCCGCGGTGCCGCTCCCCCGCGTACGCGACGACGTCCAGCGTGGACATCACCAGGCCGGCGCCGTTGCCGATGATGCCGACCTCGCCGTCGAGCTTGACGTAGTTGAGGTCCTTTTCCTGCGCCCGCTGCTCCAGCGGGTCGGCGGCGGCCGGGTCGGCGAAGGCGGCGACCGTGTCCGGGTGCCGGAAGTCCGCGTTCGCGTCCAGCGTCACCTTGCCGTCGAGCGCCACCACCCGGCCTTCCGGCGTCCGCACCAGCGGGTTGACCTCGACCAGGGTGGCGTCCTCGGCGGTGAAGACCTCCCACAGCCGGACCAGCACGTCGACGACCCGGTCGCGCACGTCGGCCGGGAAGCCGGCGGCGTCGGCGATCCGCTCGGCGGCGGCCCGGTCCACCCCGTCCAGCGGGTCGACCGGGACGCGGGCCAGCGCCTCCGGCCGCTCGACGGCGAGCTGCTCGATCTCCATCCCGCCCTCGACCGAGGCCATCGCCAGGAAGGTGCGGTTGGCGCGGTCCAGCAGGTACGAGACGTAGTACTCCTCGGCGATGTCGCTCGCCTCGGTGACCAGCACCCGGTGCACGACGTGGCCCTTGATGTCCAGACCGAGGATCGCGGACGCCTTCCCGGCCGCCTCGTCCGGCGACTGCGCCAGCTTCACCCCGCCGGCCTTGCCGCGGCCGCCGGTCTTCACCTGCGCCTTCACCACGACCGGCGCGCCGATCCGGGCCGCAGCGTCCCGCGCCTGCTCCGGGGTGTCGGCCACCTCCCCGGCCAGCACGGGCACGCCGTGCGCGGCGAAGAGCTCCTTCGCCTGGTACTCGTACAGGTCCACCGAACCATCCCTCCACACCGAGGGGCACGCCCTACCCGGGCACCGCGGCCCCGCCGGGAGGGTATCCACCGCACCGGCCGCCGCCCGCGCCGGCTCCGTCACACCGCCCGCGGGGGACGCCACCGCGCCCCCTACCCTGCGCACCGTGGGCATCGACCTGTCCGGGGCCGAGACCCGGCCCCCGGCCGAGGCCGCCGACGGCCCGGGCGACCGCCGGCCGGCGGTGCCGGGCCGGCGGTGGCGGGTCGACCCCGGCGCGGTCCTCGCCTGGGCGTCGGTCGGCCCGGCGCTGGCCGTCGCCGGCTGGCTGGTCGCCGCCTACCCGCTCGCGCGGATCGGGCTCGCCACCCCGCTGCTCGCCGTGCCGCCCGCTCTCGCGGCGGTGCTGCTGCTGTGCGCCGCGGCTCGCCGGCTCCCGCCGGTCGCGGAGACGCCGTGGTGGTCGGTGCTCGCCACCCTCGGCGTCTCCGCCGGCTTCGCCGCGTACACCGCCGCGCACGCGTCCGGCCACGTGGTGCTCCGTCGCGACTCCGCCGTCTACGCGCTGCTGGCCCGGTGGATCGCCCACTCGGGCGGGCTGACGGTGCCGGCGGACCTGGCTGCCGTGGGCGGTGCGGACCCGTCGGTCGGCGTGCTGGCACCCGGCCTCTACCCGGCCGGCGACTCGCTGACCTCGCAGTTCATGTCCGGGACGGCGCTGACGCTGGCGCCCGCCGGGTGGGGCGGCGGCTGGGGCTGGATCCTGACCGCCCCGGCGCTGGTCGGCGGGCTCGCGCTGCTCGCCGTCGCCGGGATCGCCGCACGGCTGCTCGGCCCGAGGTGGGCGCCGGCGGCCGCGCTCGCCCTCGGGCTGACCCAGCCGGTCCTGCTGACCTCGCGCTCCACGTACAGCGAGCCGCTCGCCCAGCTGTTGCTCTTCGCCGCGCTGTGCCTGCTGGTCGACGCCGTCGCGACCGCTGGGCACGGCCTCGCCGCCGTGGCCGGGCTGGTCACCGGGCTGGGGCTGCTGGTCCGCATCGATGCCGTGCGCGAGCTGGCGCTGCTGATCCCGGTGGTGGCCGTGCTCGCGCTGGTCCGGCACCCCACCTGGGTGCCGCTGGCGGGCGGGGCGGCCGCCGGCGCGGCGTACGGGGCGCTGGACGCCTTCGGTCCGAGCCGGCCGTATCTGAGCGACCTGTGGCCCTTGCTGCGGCCGGGCGTGGCCGCCGGTGCCGGCCTCCTCGGTCTCGCCGCGGTCGGGATCCCGCTGGGCCGGTGGCTGCTGTCGAGACCCGCGTTCCGCGAGGGCGTACGTCAGGCGAGGCCGGTGGCCGCGGCAGGCGCGGTCCTGCTGGTCGCGGGCGTCGCCGGGTGGCTCGCCGCACGGCCCTACCTGGAGGCGGAGCAGGGAAGCGGCGACGTGGTCAAGCTGGTGGAGTCCCTCCAGCGCGCCCAGGTACTGCCCGTCGACCCGGACCGCAGCTACGCCGAGCAGTCGGTGCGGTGGGCGAGCTGGTTCGTGGGCTGGCCGGTGCTCGTGCTGGCGGCGGTCGCCGCCGCCGTGCTCAGCTGGCGGGCGGTGCGCGGGTCCGGGGACCCCCGGTGGGCGCTGGCTCTGTGGGTGCCGGCGGCGTCCGCGCTGGCCGTGCTGTGGCGACCCGGAATCACCCCGGACCACCCCTGGGCGGACCGGCGGCTGGTGCCGACGGTGCTGCCCGTCGTGCTGCTGCTCGCGCTGTGGGCGGTGGCCACGACGGCGGCCGCGGTGCGGCGCCGGGGTGGTCGCCGGGCCCGGTGGTGGGCGGCCGTGGTGGCGGCCGCCGGGCTGGCGGCCCTGCTGTACCCGGCCGAGGCCGGGTCGCGGCCGCTGCGGGACAGCCGGACGGAAGCCGGCGAGCCCGCCGCGGTCGACACGGCCTGCGCCGTCTTCCGGCCGGGAGACGTGGCGCTCATGATCGACGCCCGCGGCCGGCAGGAGTGGAGCGCCCCGCTGCGGGAGGTGTGCGCGGTGCCGGCCTTCGGCGTGCCGGCCATCGAGACCGACCGGACCGCCACCCGGGCCGAGGTGGAGACCGCGTTGGCGCGGGTGCGGGCGGCGGGCCGGCGACCGGTGCTGGTCGCGCAGTCCGGCGAGCCGCTGCCCCGGCTGACCGGGGCGGCCCAGCGCCGGGTCGTGGACCTGGACACCTGGGAGCACGGCCGGTCCCTGACCGGGTCGCCGCGCGGGCCGGAGCCGCTGTCGATCGAGCTGTGGGTCGCGGAGCCGGGCTGAGCCGCCGGGCTAGACCGGCTGCGCGGCCACGTGGTCGCGGACCCACTCGACGATCGATGCCGTCGTCGCGCCCGGGGTGAAGATCTTCGCCACGCCCATCTCCTCCAGCGTGCCGATGTCGTCCTGCGGGATGATGCCGCCACCGAAGACGACCACGTCGTCGGCGCCGCGCTCGCGCAGCAGCTCGAGCACCCGGCGGAAGAGCGTCATGTGTGCTCCGGAGAGCACCGACAGCCCGACGGCGTCGGCATCCTCCTGGATGGTCGTCTCGACCACCTGCTCGGGCGTCTGGTGCAGCCCGGTGTAGATGACCTCCATGCCGGCGTCGCGGAGCGCGCGGGCGACGACCTTGGCGCCCCGGTCGTGGCCGTCGAGCCCCGGCTTGGCCACGACCACCCGGATCCGTCCGCTCACGACGGGAAGCGTACTCAGGACGGCCGGCGGGGCAGCCCCCGGACGGGAGCGGTCGACCAGGCCAGCGCGACGACGGCGAGGCCGGCGAGCAGCGTGCCCACCCCGCCGGGGCTGGCGTCCAGCGCGGGCGACCGGGCGACCAGCAGCAGCACGGACAGCGCCTCGGTCAGCAGCACCGCGGCCAGGCCCGCGTACGCGCCGACGACGGCCAGCCGGGGCCGCAGGGTGGCGGCGAGCACCGCCCAGGCAGCGGCGCCGAGCGCCAGCGCCAGGCCGCCGAGCAGGTCCAGCCCGGCCCGCTCCGGCACGCTCGGCGGGGCGAGCGCGGTGCTCGAGGAGTACGGCGCCATGCCGAGGACCAGTGCGGTGAGCAGGCCGACGGCCAGGCCCCAGGCGGCCACCCGGGGGCGACGGGGGTCCAGGTCGCCGGCGTCCTCCATCAGCGTGCGCGGCCACGCGGCGGCGGCGAGCAGCGCGGCGGCGACCAGCAGCCCGTACGCGAGGGCGAGCAGGACCAGGCCGGCCCCCGCCTCGTAGCGGGCGCTCGTCCCGATGCCGAGCGGCAGGTCCACGGTGCTGTGGGTGCCGGTGTCGAGCAGCGCCAGCGTGCGCAGCAGAAGCCCGGCGGCCAGGGTGCCGGCGGACAGCAGGACGGCCAGGCCGAGGCGGGGCAGCCGGCCGCGCAGGCAGAGCAGGCCGGCCGCGGCGACCACGCCGACCACCGGCAGCGGCGGGACGACGTCGAGCACGTTGCCGGCCGCACCGAGGTCCCGGCCGCCGGAGCGGGCCAGCGGGAAGGCGGGCGCGACCAGCCGGAGCAGCGCCGCGGCGAGCGCGACCGCGCCGGCGACCCGGGCCAGCACCGGCACCGGGCCGACCACCAGCCCCGGACCCGGGGGCGCCGGGGGACGCTTCGGCCCGCCCGCCTTGCTCGCCGGTCCGCCCGCCCTGCCCGCCGGCTTGGCCGGCTTGGCCACCTTGGCCGGCTTGGCCGCCTTGGCCGCAGCCTCGGTCGGCGCGGTCGGCGCGGTCGGCGCGGTCGGCGCGGTCGGCGCGGCCGGCGCGGCCGGCGCGGCCGTGCCGGGCTTCGCCGCCGGCCGCCGCGCCGGCGCGCCCTGCTGCCCCGGCAGCGCCTCGGACGGGGCGCCGGGACCGGCCTTCCTGGGCGTGCTCACGGGCGCCGACGGTAGCAAGCCGGTCCGGGCGCGCTCCCGGCAACGGTTCCGACACGGTCCGGTATCACCCGCCCGCCGGACGCGCTCATCGGGAGTGGGCAGGTCACAGTGGGATGACGGGCGCCCGTGTCTCGGGTACGGAAGGAGCCCCGGGCGTACGGCAGGAGGGCCGGCGGTGACGGCGATCGAGCGGGCGGGCAGGGCCGGGGAGGCGGCCCGCCGCGGCCTGCGCTCGCTCGCCTCGCCCGCCGGCCTGCGCGGCTGCGGCACGGAGCTCGCCTGGATCGCCGCGCACGTTGCGCTGTACCCGCTCGGCGTCCTCGCCGAGAAGGCCGGCCCGGACACCGGCGCCCACCGGCTCGACGCCCTGTCCCCGCTGCACCGCGGCCTGCTCATCGGCGACGTCGAGGCCGCCGGCACGCCGATCCTGCTGGTGCACGGGATGGTCGACAACCGGTCGGTCTTCACCGTGCTGCGCCGCTCGCTGCGCCGGCGCGGCTTCGGCCGGGTGCACACCGTCAACTACAGCCCGCTCACCCGGGACGTGCGCGCCGCCGCCCGTTCGCTGGACCGGGCGGTCGAGTCGCTGTGTGAGCAGACGGGGTACGAGCGGGTGCACGTGATCGCGCACTCGCTCGGCGGCGTGATCGCCCGCTACCACGTGCAGCGGCTCGGCGGCGACGCCCGGGTGCACATCCTGGTCACGCTCGGTGCCCCGCACGGCGGCACCCAGAGCGCCCGGCTGCTGCCGATCCGGCTGTGCCGGCAGCTGCGGCCGGGCTCGGACCTGATCGCCGAGCTGGCCGGCCCGGCGGACGGCTGCCGCACCCGGTTCGTCGCCGTCTGGAGCGACCTGGACCAGGTCGTCTATCCCAAGCGCAACGCCCGCATCGACCACCCCGACCTGGACGTGCGCAACGTGCTGCTGCGCGGGGTCGGGCACACCTCGCTGCCGATCGACGTCCGGGTCGCCCGGGAGGTCAGCCGGACGCTCGCGCACCTCGACCAGAACGGCGTCGCGGTCGGCGCCCCGGATGCGCCGACCGCCGACGTGATGACACTCCGCGCACCCGATCGCGCACAGAAGGGCATGACGGCGGCGCCGTTCGGGTGACAACCCTTACGGATGTTTGCCTTCCCGACGGCTCCCGATTACGGTCCGGTCTCGGCGCGCGGCCCTGGGCCTGTCCCGGCCACCCGGCGTCGCCGCCCGGCCCATCGGACGAAGGGTTCGCCAGTTGTCGCGTCACAGCCGGCCCGAGGGCCGACACCGCGCACATCGGCCGCCCTCCAACAAGGCACCCGCGGTTCTCGCCTCCGCCGTCGTCGGCGCCACCGCCGCCGCCCTGTCCACCGCCGCCGCCTCGGGTGACGGCATCGGGGCGATGGCCGCCAGCGTGACCGCCCTGCAGGCCCCGGTCCCGGACACCGCCCTCGGCATGGGCGGTCCGGAGCCGCTGCCCCGCGGCGTCGCGGCAGAGGTACCCATGAACGGCCGGACCATGCTCTCGGCCGCCGCCGCCCGCAACCGGGTGGCCACGATCCAGGCCACCCGGGCGGCCCGGGCCCGGCAGATCGCGCTGATCGAGGCGGCCCGGCCGAAGTGGCTGCTGCCGCTGCCGAAGGGCACCTTCACCGTCTCGTCCTGCTTCGCGCCGCGGTGGGGGACCTTCCACTACGGCCTGGACATGGCCGCCCCGGGCGGCGCCCCGTTCTACGCCGCCGGCGACGGCGTGGTGATCGAGGCCGGGCCCATGAGCGGCTACGGCAACGTGATCATGGTCGAGCACGCCGACGGCACGATCACCGTGTACGGCCACGAGCAGCGGATCTTCGTGGAGAAGGGCGAGAAGGTCAAAGCCGGGCAGTTGCTCGGCCAGGTCGGCAACCTGGGCCAGAGCACCGGCTACCACCTGCACTTCGAGGTCCGGACCGGCGGCGAGAACGGCGACAAGCAGGACCCGGTCGACTGGCTGGCCGAGCGCGGGATCTCGCTGGCCGGCTGCGGCTAGGACATGCCCTGGGGGCCGGCGGCGCGGTGGCGCCGCGCTCCCGGCAGGATGGTGGACGTGGACCCCTCGGCCCGCGTGCGGACCTCCGCCGCCGAACCGTCCGCCCCCGCCACCGTCGACGCGGGCTGGATCGTCACGCGGTGGCTCGCCACCCGCGTGCTGACGATGCTGATCCTGATCCCGGAGCGCAACATCCTCGGCGACGTCCGCTACTACGGCCGCCAGTTGGAGGCGCTCTTCGGTGCGACCCCGGTCACCGAGGTGCTGCGGGAGTATCCGGCGCCGGCGCTGGCCGTGTTCGTCCCGCCGTGGTGGGCGGCCCTGGGCGACGAGGGCGGCTACCTGGTCACGTTCGTGCTGCTGATGATCGCCATCGACGCGGTCTTCACCGCCGCGCTGTGGCGGGCGTCCGGGCGACGGCCGACGCCCGGCGTCCGGGTCTGGTTGCTGCTGGTGCCGTGCCTGGGCCCGCTGACGTTCACCCGCTTCGACCTGGTCTCGGCCGCGCTGGCCGGCGCCGCGCTGCTCGCGCTGGCCGCCCGCCGGCCGCTGTGGTCCGGCCTGCTCGCCGCCGGCGGCGCCGCGGTGAAGCTGTGGCCGGCCGCGCTGCTGCCCGGGCTGCTGCTGGCGCGCGACCGGCCCCGCAGGGTCCTCGCCGGCTTTGCCGGGCTCGGCGCCGTCGCGGTCGTCGTCACCCTGGCCGGCGGCGGGGTCACCCGGCTGCTGTCACCGCTGACGTGGCAGGGCGAGCGCGGGCTGCAGATCGAGACGGTCTGGGCGGTGCCGCTGATGTGGGGGCGGACGGTCAGCCCGGACACCTGGTCCACGCCGTACACCCGGTTCTTCGCCTTTCAGGTGGAGGGGCCGGGCGCCGCCACGCTGACCACGCTGTCGAGCGTGGCGACGGTGGCCGCGCTGGTGCTGCTCGGCTGGCTGTGGTGGCGGGCAGCGCTCACGGTGCGGGCGACCGGGCGACCTGACGGCACTGTCCGGCCGGCGAGCCTGCCTCTGGTCGGGATGCTCGCGATCGCCGCCGCCTGCCTGCTGATCGTGCCGAACAGGACGCTGAGCCCGCAGTACCTGCTCTGGATCGGCGGCCTGCTCGCCGCGCTCGGCGCGGTCGCCCCGGACGAGCCGCTGCTGCCCCGGCTCAACCTGCTCACCGTCGTCACCTGCGTGCTGACGCAGGTGCTCTACCCGCTCGGGTACGGGATGCTGACCGGCCCGCACTGGTCGAACGCGATCGGCGCGACCCTGCTGACGGTCCGCAACGGCCTGCTGCTGGCGATCACGGTGCTCGCGGTCCGCCGGGTGGTGGCCCTCACCCGCCGGCCGCCGGCATGACCGCGGAGACGTCCACCCGGGAGGGGCGGCGCGGGACCTGGACCCGCGGGTCCCGGGCTGCCGACGTCGCGCTGCTGGTGGCGGTGCTCGTCTCCGGGTCGGTCAGCCGGCACGCGGTCTACACCGGCTACGGCGTGACGATCCTGGTCGCCTCGGTGGTCGCCCTGGCCGTCGCGGTGTCCCGGGGCGCCGCCCGCGGAGTGCCGTCCCGGCTCGGGGTCCTCGTCGCGCTCGGCGGCGCGCTCGTCGCGCAGGTGATCAAGCCGCCGTACATGAACGTGGAGGGCCGGACCTGGGCGCTGCGGGCGGGCGTGCTGGTGTGCATGGCGGTCACCGCGCTGGCGGCCGGGCTGCTGGCGGGCTCCGCCGTCGACGGGCGCGGCCGCCGGCTGGTCGCGCTCGCCTGGACCGCGGTCGGCGGCACCGGGCTGGCGTACCTGCTGATGGTCCCGGGCGGCCGGCCGGTGATCGACGTCTGGCCGATCCTGCAGGGGGCCTCGCTCGGCGTCGTGCAGGGGCGCAACCCGTACGAGATGACGTTCCCGGGAGTGCCGCCCGGGCAGGTGGCCGACTGCTTCAACTACCTGCCGGGGACCTTCCTGGTGCCGCTGCCCGGGCGGCTGCTGCTCGGGGACGTCCGGTACGCCGAGGCCGCGGTGCTGCTGGCCGGGGTGGCCGCGCTGGTCTCGCTCGCGGTCCGGTCCGTTGCCGGGCGGGAGGTGCGGGCAGGCGGCGCAGCCCGGCAGGGCGCGGCGGTCGCGGTACCGATCGCCGTGCTCGCCGGGGTGCTGCCCGGCTCGCTCTACGGCGTGCAGCAGGCCTGGAACGAGACGGTCGTCTTCGGGGCGCTGGCCGGCGCGGCGGTGCTGGTCGCGGTCAGGCGGCCGTGGTGGGCGGCGGCCGCCCTCGCTGTGGCGCTGTGCACCAAGCAGCACGTGGTGCTGCTGCTGCCGCTGTGGGCGCTGTGGCCGTCCTTCGGGCCGCGACGCGCGCTCGGCGCGGCGGCCGGGGCGGCCGCGGTCACGCTGCCGTGGTTCCTGGCCGACCCGGGCCGGTTCTGGCACTGCGTGGTCGACTTCTTCCTCGACCTGCCGGCACGGACCGACTCGCTGTCGATCTGGCAGCTCGTCCCCGGCCCGCTCCGGACGGTCGCGGTGCTCCTGCTGGTCGCGGCCGCGTACGCGCTCGTGCTGCGGGCGGCGCCCCGCACCCCGGGCGGGCTGCTGCTCGGCTGCGGCCTGGTGCTGGCGGCCTTCGCGCTGGCGAACAAGCAGAGCTTCCTCAACCAGTGGCTGCTCGCCTCGCAGCTCGTCGTCGCCGGCCTCGCCCTGGTCTCGGCCCGCACGCGCCCCACCCGCGACGTTCCGCTCCCGGCGGAGTAACCGGGGCACGGTACGGTGGCGGCGACTCCCACGCCGCACCTCCAGACCGCGGAGTCCGCGGCCGTCGCCCGCCTCGCCACCCTCCTGGCCTGACCGCTCCGCGCCGACGGCCGATGCGAATACGCGCGTGCTTGCTCGGGCTGCCCGCGACCGGCGCGTCCCGGCCATAGCTTGTTCGTGACTCGGGCTTCGCTCCATCCGCACCGTCACAAACCGCGCGGGAACGGTGCTGTGTCGCGGCCCATTGCAGGATGCAATGAATATGTCCTCCGGCAATGCCGGGACAACGAGCAGCGTCCCGAGCCGAGACGGGGCAGCGGTGCGACCGGGCGGGGCCGCTGTGCAGGGGGGACGACTCAGCCAGCCGCTGCGCGATCGGTGGCAACGATCTCGAGCTCGAAGCCGTCCGCGTCCTCGAGGTAGGCCGCGTACGTGTCGGGGCCGCCGGCGTGCGGGTGCCGATCGGCGAACATCAGCGACCAGCCGTGCGTCGGCCCGGCGGCGGCGATCCGGTCCACCGCGGACCGACCGGGCACGGCGACGGCGAGGTGGTTGAGCCCGGCACGCGTCCGGTCGTACGCCACCTCCCGGCGCAGGTCCGGCGACTCCTCCAGGACGACGTACGCGCCGTCGGCGCCACGCCAGCTCACGCCCCCCGGCCACGACTGGTGGAGCGCCCAGCCGAGTTCGCCGAACAGCCACTCCCACCGCGGCCGGGCGGACGCCAGGTCCGGCAGCCACAACTCGACGTGGTGCAGCTTCACAGCTTCTCGATGGGCGCGTAGCGGAGCAGCAGCCACTTCAGGCCGACATCGAGGCCGAAGTCGATCTGCGCCTGCGCCTTCTCCGCCTCGCCCCGGATCGCCACGACCGTGCCCAGCCCGAAGGCGTCGTGGGTGACCTTGTCGCCGAGGTCGAGGGACGGGATCGGCCGGTTGCCGGCGCCGCCGCGCAGCGTCCCCCGCGCCAGGCCGGCCGCCGCGACCCTCGCCTGTGCGGGCGCCTGCCGTCCGGGTTCCGAGCGCTCCCAGTCGACCAGCTCGTCCGGCACCTCGTCGAGGAAGCGGGACGCCGGGTTGTACGACGGCTGCCCCCACGACGACCGGGTCACCGCCCGGGAGACGAACAGCCGCCGCTGCGCCCGGGTGATCCCCACGTACGCCAGCCGCCGCTCCTCCTCCAGCTCGACCGGGTCGCCGAGCGTGCGCAGGTGCGGGAAGACCCCGTCCTCCATCCCGGTCAGGAAGACGACCGGGAACTCCAGCCCCTTCGCGGTGTGCAGCGTCATCAGCGTCACCACGCCGCCGCTGCCGTCCGCGTCCGGGATCGAGTCCGCGTCGGCGACCAGCGCCACCTGCTCCAGGAAGTCGGCCAGCGTGACGTTCGAGTCCGCCCGGGTCTCCTCGTACTCGCGGGCCACCGCGACCAGCTCCCGCACGTTGTCGACGCGCGACTCGTCCTGCGGGTCGTCGCTGGCCTCCAGCTCGCGCAGGTAGCCGGTCTTGTCGATCACCGCCTCGAGCACCGCGGCCGGCCCGTTGCCCTCGCCGGCCTCGACCGCACGCAGCTCGGTCATCAGCGCCACGAAGTCGCGGATGGCCGCCACCGACCGCGGCGCGATGCCGGGCGCCTCGTCGGCGCGCTCCAGCGCCTCGCCGAAGGCGATCCTCTCCCGGGACGCCAGCGCCTCCACGCACGCCTCGGCCCGCTCGCCGATCCCCCGCCGCGGCGTGTTGAGGATCCGGCGCAGGCTCACCACGTCGGTCGTGTTCGCGACCAGGCGCAGGTACGCCAGCATGTCGCGGACCTCGCGCCGCTCGTAGAAGCGCACCCCGCCGACCACCTTGTAGGGCAGGCCGACCCGGATGAACACCTCCTCGAAGACCCGGGACTGCGCGTTGGTCCGGTAGAACACCGCGACATCGGTCGGGTTGATGCCCTCGGTGTCGGACAGCCGGTCGATCTCGCCGGCCACCCAGGCCGCCTCGTCGTGCTCGTTGTCGGCGACGTAGCCGACGATCTTGTGGCCGGCACCCGCGTCGGACCACAGGTTCTTCGGCTTGCGGTTGGGGTTGCGGGCGATCACCGCGTTCGCCGCGGACAGGATCGTCTGGGTGGAGCGGTAGTTCTGCTCCAGCAGGATCGTGGTCGCGTCCGGGTAGTCCCGCTCGAACTCCAGGATGTTGCGGATGCTGGCGCCGCGGAAGGCGTAGATCGACTGGTCCGCGTCGCCGACCACGGCCAGCTCTGCGGGAGGGAGAGCCGGCGGCTCCGCCCGGGGCCCGACGAGCTCGCGGACCAGCGCGTACTGCGCGTGGTTGGTGTCCTGGTACTCGTCGACCAGCACCTGCCGGAAGCGCCGGCGCCAGTGCTCGGCCGCGGCGGGGAAGGCCCGCAGCAGGCTGACCGTCGTCATGATCAGGTCGTCGAAGTCCAGCGCGTGTGCCTGCCGCAACCGGGTCTGGTACGCCGTGTACGCCTCGGCCAGGACCTTCTCGATCCCGCTGCCGGCGCGGGACGCCCACTCGTCCGGGTCGACCAGCTCGTTCTTCAGGTTGCTGACCTGGGCCAGCATCGCCCGGGACGGGTAGCGCTTCGGGTCCAGGTCGAGGTCGCGGCAGACCATGGTCATCAGCCGCTGCGAGTCGGCCTGGTCGTAGATCGAGAACGTCGACTTCAGGCCCAGGGTCTTGGCCTCGGCACGGAGGATCCGCACGCACATCGAGTGGAACGTCGACACCCACATCGCCCGGGCCCGCGGCCCGACCAGCGCGGCGACCCGCTCCTTCATCTCGCCGGCGGCCTTGTTGGTGAAGGTGATGGCGAGGATCTCGCCGGGCTGCGCGCCGCGGTGGGCGAGCAGGTGGGCGATCCGGTAGGTCAGCACGCGGGTCTTGCCGGACCCGGCGCCGGCGACGATCAGCAGCGGGGACCCGGCGTGCTCGACCGCGGCGCGCTGCGCGGGGTTGAGGTCGTCGAGCAGCTTGTCGGCGTCGACGGCGAGCCGGACCCGCCGCCGCGGCCGCCGCTCCGGCTCCGGCGAATCGGTGCCGTCGGCTCCGCGGACCGTGGTGCCCTCGGCTCCGCCGACCATGGACGTGGACCCGACGGTCGGCACCTCGATCCGGCTGCTGCTCATATCCGAACAAGCGTACGACCGCCCCCGACACTTTCTCCTGTCCGCTACCGGCGCGGCGGGGGTTGCTGTTAGAGTTCCGTCCGTGCAGACGGCGTACGAGTTTTTCTACGGATACCGCGGTCCGGTATCCGTCGCCGTCTGAACCCAGACATCACCGACGCCCCGGGCTCGAAGCCCGGGGTTTCGTGTTCCCGGGCCCGGGGCGGGACCGAACCCAGGAGCCACACGTGACCACGCTGATCCCGCCGGCCGCCACCGTCGTTCCCGCGACGGCGATGCCCACGACGGCCGAAGCGGACCTGATCCCGCTGCTGCGCACCCAGATCGACGCGATCGACGCCGGGATCGCCCGGCTGGTCGCCGAGCGGGCGAGGCTGTCGGCCCGGATCCAGAGCGCGCGGATCGCCGCCGGCGGCGTCCGGGTGGAGCTCGGCCGGGAGCGGCGGGTGCTGGAGGGCTACCGGGACACCCTCGGCGACAACGGGCTGCCGCTCGGCAACGCGGTGCTCCGGCTCTGCCGCGGACCGCTGTAAGGCCTCCCAGCCGAGCCGCACGGGCCGGCGTACGGTCGGATCATGAGCAGCGAGCGGGACGACCTCCTGCGGCGGCGGCGGGAGATCTACGAGCGGATGCGGCAGCGGGGCGAGCGGCGCGGGCTGCTGCGGCGGTGGCGGGTGCGTCGGAACCTGCGGCGGCTGGTGGCCGCCCCGCCCTACGGCCCGCCCGGCGGCTGGGACGGCGGCGACGCCGGCGGCGCGGGCGTCCGGGAGCCGCGCCGACCGCTGCCGAAGGCACCCGAGGGAGCGGCCGAGCTCCCCCGCGACTGACCCGCCGCCCGACCGGCGGCGAGGACTCGCGGTCAGGCCGGCTCGGGCGGGCGGAGGCGGGCCGGGCCGACGCCCCGGGCGGCCGGCTCCTCGCCGGGCTCGGCCGCCGCCACCGGCACCTCCACCGGCACCTCCACAGGCACCTCCACCGGCACCTCCGCGGGCACCTCCACCGGCACCTCCGCGGGCACCTCCACCGGCAGCTCCGCAGGCTCGAGTGCGGCAGCACCCGCCGCGCCCGACGCACCGGTCGCATCCGGCGACGCGGCGGGACCGACCGGGTCGAGGGCCCGCAGCCGCGCCCGCCCGACTCCCCGCGCCGGTCCGCCCAGCATCGCCTCCAGCTCGTCCGGGTCCAACGCCGGCGCGAACAGGTAGCCCTGCCCGGTCACGCAGCCCAGCGCCCGCAGCAGCGCCCGCTGCGACTCGGTCTCCACCCCCTCCGCGACCGTACGCAACCCGAACGTCTCGGCCAGCCCGAGGATCACCCGTACCAGCGCGGTCGACTCCGCGTTGGTCCCCAACCCCTCCACGAACGACTTGTCGATCTTGAGCACGCTCGCCGGCAGTCGGTGCAGGTACGCCAGGGAGGAGTAGCCGGTGCCGAAGTCGTCGATCGCCACCTGAACGCCAAGCGCGTCGAGCGCGCTCAGCCGGCTGATCGTGGCCTCGGCGTCGGCGACGAGCGCGGTCTCGGTCAGCTCCAGCGTCAGGCAGGACGGCGGCAGCCCGGTGTCGGCAAGCGCGTCCGCCACCGCGCCGACCAGGTCGGTGCGGGCGAACCGGTCGGCGGCCACGTTCACGCTCACGGTGAAGCCGGGTCGCAGGTCCTGCCAGCCGGCCGCCGCCGCGCAGGCCGCGTCCAGTACCCAGGCATCCACGTCGGCGATGAGCCCGGTCTCCTCGGCCAGCGGCAGGAAGGCACTCGGCGTCAGCATCCCGCGCCGCGGGTGCCGCCAGCGCACCAGCGCCTCGGCGCCGGTCACCTCGCGCGTGTTCAGGTCGACCGTCGGCTGGTACTGCACGACGAACTCGCCCCGGTCCAGCGCGTGCCGGAGGTCCGCTTCCAGCTCGGCCTTGGCCACGACCGCCCGCCGCATCGCCGGTTCGAATTCCCGCACGCACGCCTTGCCCGCGGTCTTCGCCGCGTACATCGCCACGTCCGCGTCCCGGAGCACGTCGTCGGGGCTCTGCTCGGCCTGCTCCACCACTCCGATGCTCGCCGTCACCCGAACCACCCGGCCCTCGAACGGGACCGGCGCGGAGAGCGCGTCCAGCACCCGTCGCGCGGTCCGCAGTCCGGCGCCCGGCCCGGCCGCCTCGACCAGCACCGCGAACTCGTCGCCGCCGAGCCGGGCGACCAGGTCGCCGGGCTCGACCGCCCCCCGCAGCCGCTCGGCGAGCAGCACCAGCAGCCGGTCACCGGCCGCGTGCCCGAGCGAGTCGTTCACCGCCTTGAAGCCGTCCAGGTCGAGCAGCAGTACGGACAGCCGGCCGCCACGGCGCACCCGGCGCTGGGCGTGCGCCACCCACTCCGCGAACAGCGTGCGGTTGGCCAGGCCGGTCAGCGAGTCGGAGTACGCCAGCCAGGACAGGTCCGCGGCCAGCTCGGCGTTCTCGACCGCGCTCAACGCCTGCCGGGCGAGCAGCAGCAGCACCACGGCCAGGCCGCCGGCGACGAGACCTGACCCCTTCAACCCCGGGCCGGCCACCGCCGGGGCGATCAGGGCCACCGCGACCGGCAGATAGGGCAGCAGGATGCGCGCCCGTGGCGCCCGGATCGCCGATTCTACGCGCGGGTCGGACGCCGCCGGCGGCAGCAGCGCCGCCGTGGCGATCAGCAGGAAGCCGATCACCCAGCCGAGGTCGAGCAGGCCGCCGGTGCTGTAGCGCCCGCGCAGCACCAGCGCGACGAAGACGAAGTCGGTCGCGACGACGACGGTCAGGGCGGCGGCCACGAGCAGCACCTGTCGAAGCCACCGGCCGCTGGCCCGGGCGGCGACGAGCACGACCACCGTCAGCACCGCCACGTCGGCGATCGGGTAGGTCAGGCCGTACTCGCGCACCAGCTGCGCTCCGCCGGGCGCGGAGAGGACCGGGCCGATCACCACCGCCCAGATGGCCACGCCCAGCGCTGTGGCCACCATCAGCCCGTCCAGCAGCAGCCGGACCTGCATGGTGCGGGTGGGCCGCACGGACGGCAGGACGACCAG
>Ga0210378_10000120_pt1 | contig 35550 bp, 32 predicted proteins | sample PLM1_60_b1redo_FD_155465 | JGI IMG/M metagenome (GOLD analysis project Ga0210378, IMG submission 155465) | Groundwater sediment microbial communities from an aquifer in East River, Colorado, USA - PLM1_60_b1 redo | ecosystem: Environmental > Terrestrial > Soil > Riparian zone | place: USA: East... | reverse complement strand
ATGCTGGAGATCGTCGTCTCCGGGATGCGGTTCACCGCCCGCCTCGAGGAGGAGTCGGCGCCCCAGACCGTGGCCGCCTTTCGCCGCCTGCTGCCCTTGCAGAGCCGGGTCATCCACGCTCGCTGGAGCGGCGAGGCGACGTGGATCCCGTTCGGCGACCTCGACGTGGGCGTCGGTCCCGAGAGCGCCACGTGCTACCCGGCGCCGGGGGAGCTCCTCCTGTACCCCGGGGGCCTGAGCGAGACCGAGATCCTCTTCCCGTACGGGGCCGCGAGCTTTGCGAGCAAGGCGGGCCCTCTCGCGGGTAACCACTTCGCGACGATCGTCGAAGGCGGCGAGCAGCTGCGCGAGCTCGGCAAGATGGTGCTCTGGGAGGGCGCGCAGGAGATCGCGTTCGCGGAGAGCTAGCCGGCGAGCCGGCGTAGCGCCGCCGCGAGCACCTCGATCACGAGCGCCACGTCCTCCTCGCTCGTCAGCTCGTCGGGTGAATGGCTTGCGCCCCCGTTCAGGCTCCGCACGAAGAGCATTCCGGTCTCGACTCCGGCCGCCGCGAGCACTCCCGCGTCATGGCCCGCGCCGGACGGCTGCTCGGGCGCGGGAAGCCCAAGTCGCTCGATCTCCTCGCGAAGGACGGCTCGCATTGATTCATCCATGGCGACCGGCGCGTTGCGCGGCTCGGGATCGAGCCCGAGAGCCGCGAGCAGGCGGTCGAGACGCTCGGCGTCGGGCGCGCGGGCGTCGAGGGTGAGCCGGACGCGCCCGGGAATGACGTTGACCGCACCGGGGTCGACCTCGAGAGACCCGACCGTCGCGACGGCGCCCTCGATGCCGAGTGCGGCGTCGCGAGCGCGGAGGACGAACTCGGCCGCCTTGGCGAGCGCGTCGTCCCGGGCCGCCATCGGCGTCGTGCCGGCATGTCCGGCCGTGCCCTCGAAGACGACCTCCCGGCGCGTGTAGCCGACGATCCCGGTCACGACTCCGAGCGGCGCGCCGGCCCGCTCGAGCACCGGCCCCTGCTCGACGTGCACCTCGACGAAGCGGCCGGGAAGCGGTTCGCGCTCCACGAGCGCCCGGCTGCCGAAGCACCCGCGCTCTTCGTCCCGGAACACGACGACCCCGAGCGTTCGTGTGCGGGTGCCGGCGCCCGCGACCGCCTCGAGCCCCGCGACCACACCCAGCGCGCCGTCGAACTTCCCTCCCGCGGGGACGCTGTCCAGGTGCGACCCGGTGCAGATCTCCGGCAGCTCCGGCTGCGTGCCAAGCAAGCGCCCCACGACGTTTCCAGCGGGATCCCATTCGACCTCGAGGCCGGCCTCCTCCATCCAGCGGGCAGCGAGCTCGCAGGCCTGCTGCTCCACCTCGCTGCCGCCGGGCCGGTTCGCCCCGCGCCCGCTGCCGAGGCCGTAGAGGACGTCGAGCCGCTCGACTGCCCGTTTCGCGGAAGTGGACAACCTGCTCAACCTACTCCAGGCGCGCTTCTTCGAGATCGAGGTCGCGCTCGACGCGGCGCATGACGTCGTCGCTGATTCGTCCCTCGCGCCGAAGCGCGCGAACCGCTGCGCGCTCCGCTTCGATTAGCTCACGCAGGAGACGCTGATAGTCGGTCGAGCGCTGCTCGATCGACCCATCGGCATCGTCGTCGTGCCGGGCCAGGAAGCGCGAGCGGCGAAAGTCATACAGGCCGCGCAGCCGCTCGGCCGTGTCCTCGCGGACCCACTCCTCGTTCACGAGCTCCTCCAAGCGCGCGAGCGCGGCCTCGGCGGCGTGAACTCGCGCCTTCGTCTCTTCCTTCGCCTCGGCCTGGCTGTCGTCCTCCAGGTCGAGCAGATCGATGAGCTTCGGGAGAGTCAAGCCCTGGATGACGACGGTTCCCACGATCACGCTGAAGGTCAGGAACACGATCAGCTCGCGGTTCGGGAACGTCGTACCTGCGTCCGTCGTCAGCGGTAAGGCGAGCGCAGCTGCCAAGGCCACTGCACCGCGCATGCCGGACCAGGCGAGGACCAGACTCGGTCGCCACGCCAGCGGAGCGTCCCTCTGTAGTCGGCCGAAAGCGCGTGGCAGCTGCGCCGTCGCGAAGATCCACGCGAAGCGAGCACCGACGACCGTCAACGTGACAAGTGCCGCGTACCAAAGGAGGGTCGTCGTCGAGTACCCGGAGAGGCCGTCCAGGATCACGGGCAGCTGCAGGCCGACAATCGTGAACAGGAATGCGTTGAGGAGGAAGAAGAGGATCTCCCAGACCGCGACTCCCTGGAGACGCGTCTGTGCGGTCGTGAGCTCGGGCGTGTGCCATCCCATGTAGATCCCGACCGTGACTGCGGCCAGGACTCCGGAGACCCCGATCGCCTCGGCCGGCAGATAGGCGAAATAGCCGCTGAGGATCGAGATCGTGATCTCGACCGGCGGGTTGTCCAGCCGCCGCCGGACCTCGCGGATGAGGAAGCCCACGGCCAGCCCCAGGAGGATGCCTCCGGCGATGTTGAGCACGAAGCGGCCCGAGGCGGCGGCGAGCGAGAAGCTGCCTGTGACGACGGCGGCGACAGCGAACTTGTAGGCGACCAGCGCGGTTCCGTCGTTGACGAGGCTCTCGCCTTCGATCAAGGCCACGAGTCGGCGTGGAAGCCCGAGCCTCTGCGCGATCGCGGTCGCCGCGGTCGGGTCCGTCGGCGAGACGATCGCTCCCAGGACGAACGCGGTCGGCCAGTCGAGACCGGGAATCGCGGCGTGCGCCACGGCGGCGACCGCGATCGTCGTCGTCAATACGAGGCCGATCGCAAGAAGCCCGATGGGGCGGACGTTCGCGCGCAGCTCGCGCAGCGGGCTGAAGAAGGCTGCGCCGTAGAGGAGCGGGGGGAGCACGGCGACGAGCACGACGTCCGGGGGCAACTCGATGCGCGGCATCCCGGGCATGAAGCCGAGCGCGAGGCCGCCGAGCACAAGCGGGATCGGATAGGGGATTCGAACCAGGCCGGCCAGCGCGAGGAGGGCGGCGGCAGCCGCCAGGAGCCCGAGCAGGACGAGGCTGTCGGTCGACGAGAAGTCCACCGTCACGATCCTCTACGGTTTAGGCAATCGCCGGTATGGAAGACGCACCGATCCACAGCAGCATCGAGGAGCTCGTCCGAGAAGAGCACGAGCTCTGGGAGCGTGAGGCTGCCGGCACCGCCACCGAAGAAGACCGTCGACGGCTCGAATCGCTCAAGGTCTCGCTCGACCAAAGCTGGGACCTGCTTCGCCAAAGACGCGCGCTACGCGAGGCTGGAGGGGATCCCGACGCAGCCCACGTGCGTGCGGCGGACGTCGTCGAGGATTACGAGCAGTAGCCGACGGCGCTAACTTGCCTCCTCCGCGGGGGTCCTAGTCTCTGTGGGAGCGGGCTTCGCCTCGGTGACGAAGGAGGAGGGCGTCACCGTCACATCTGCCGACGTGGACGGCTTCACGCTCGCGGAGCTCCAGTTCCCTCCCGGATACGTTCAGGACGCGTTCGAGCCAGATTCGGCTTACCTCGCCCTCGTGCTCGACGGAGCGATGGAGAAGTCGTTCCGTAGCCGGACGATGTTTTTCCGGCACGGCACCGCCTTGACGATGCCCGCAGGGACCAGGCACAGCGCACGCTTCGGCTCGCGCGGAGCCCGCATCGTGATCGTCAAGCCACGGCACTCCTCGAGGCCGGCCGGCCCCTCTCTCGAGGCGCTCCTCGAGCTCCGGGGCAGCGGCTTCACCTGGCTCGCCTGGAGGCTCGCCGCCGAGCTGCGGGCAGCGGACGAGGGTGCGCCCCTGGCGGCGGAGGGCTTAGCCCTCGAGCTGCTTGCCGCGACGACCCGGGAGACGAGCGGTCTTCGCCAGGCCGGCCGTCCGCCGGCGTGGCTGCGTTCGGCGGAGGAGTTGCTGCGCGCCCACATCGGCGACTACGTCGGTCTGGGTGAGGTGGCCTCGGCGATCGGCGTGCATCCCGCCCATCTCGCCCGTGTCTTCCGGGCGCACTATGGCGTCTCGGTCGGGGAATACGGGCGGCGCCTCCGGCTGGCGTGGGCGGCGACGGAGATCGCTCGCGGCAATACGCCTCTCGCCGCGGTCGCTGCGGAAGCCGGCTTCGCCGACCAGAGCCATTTCACCCGCCTCTTCCGGCGCCACGTGGGCATCACCCCCGCCCGCTACCGAGCAGAAGCGCAGAGAGACAAGCTCGGCGCGTTCCAAACTCCGTAAAGCCCGTTCGAGACTCATCTCGCGCGGCGATGCAGCGTGCAGGTACCCCACAAGGAGGAGCCTCCATGCATGTGCGCAGTGTCCTGGCGCTCGCCGGCGTCGCCGGCCTGCTAGCAGTCCCGTTCGCGGTTGCCTCGCCCGACGGCGGGCCGGAGCAAGCTGCCAGCGGCGGAATCCACTGGACGATCCCGCTGCCCAACCCGTTCGGCGTGGAGGTGCGAAATCAACCGCTCACCTTCAACGCCAGGAAGGACGCAGACGGGAACGTCAGCGGCCATTTCACCTACCACCAGATCGTCGAGGGCGAGTCGTTCAACTTTGGAGCCGACGTCACCTGCCTGAACATCTACGACGGCAACCGGGCCAAGATCGGAGGCGTCATCAAGACCAGCAACGATCCGACGGCGCCGCCCGGCGTGTTCATCTGGTTCCAGGTCTTTGACAACGGCGAGGGATCGAACGAGTCGCCGGATCGGTCGAGCCTGATCGGATTCGGGGACAAGGCCGCCAACGAGGCGTTCTGCAACAGCCCGAACCTACCCCGCTTCGGCCCCTGGGACGTGCAGGGGAACGTCCAAGTCCAGCCGTAGGCGCGTCCCGCTACCCGGCACCCCCTATGGGGTGTCGGGCAGCGGGCTGGGCTTCGTGCGAAGCACGCGAGCGATCCCTGCGGGCATCCACCAGTTCCAGCGGCCCAGGAGGCGCATGAGCGACGGGACGAGCAGCACCCGGATCACCGTAGCGTCGAAGATGATCCCGGCGGCGAGCCCGATCCCGAACTGCTTGATGTCGGTGCCCGGGCTCAGCGAGAGAACGAAAAACGCGAACATAAGCACGAGGGCCGCGCTCGTCACGAGCTTGCCGGTTCGCGCGAGGCCGAGCGACACGGCCTGCACGGTGTCTTTCGTCTCGTCGTAGGCCTCGCGCATGCGCGTGACCATGAAGACCTCGTAGTCCATCGAGAGCCCGTAGAGGAAGGCGAAGATCATCAGCGGGATCCAGGAGATGATCGAGTCCGTCGCGGGCACGTTCCAGATCTCCTCCGCGCCATGCCCTTTCTGGAAGATGAAGACGATGATCCCGTAGGCGGCGCCGAGCGAAACGAGGTTCAGGATGACGGCCTTCAGCGGCAGGAGAACGGAGCGGAACGCCCGCATCAGCAGCACAAAGGTCACGAGGATCACGAACAGGAGGACGTAGGGGAACGTCCCGTACACGGCGCGCACGAACTCGCGCTCCTCCGGCGGGATGCCGGCGACTGTGATGCGAGTGTCTGCCCCGAGCTCCGAGCGGAGCTGCGGGATGACGTCGTCCTTGAGCCGCTCGATCGTCTTTCGCGTCTCTTTGCTCGACCCGTCCGACGACGAGAACGCCTCCACGAGCGCCAGATCGCCGGAACGGTAGTTTGCCGGCGCAGCGGCTCCCGCGATCCCCTCCGTCTGCTCGAGCATGCGCTCGATCGTCCGGAGGGCTGACGGCGTGAAGTCCCCCTCGACCACGATCTCGAACGGCTTCAGGACGCCCGGGGTCACACCGTGCTCCTGCAGGAGCTCGAAGCCCCGATGGGCGTCGCCCGCGCCGGGAAAGTCCTTCGCCTGTGCGTCGCTCGGGTTGAGCTGGACGCCGTAGAAGAGGAGGGCCGCGACGATGGCGAGGCCGGCCGCCGCGACGGGGATCGGCCGCCGCATGACGAAGTGGGACCAGCGGTTCCAGAAGCCGCGATCGGGATCGTCGCTCCCCTCGACGAGGCGCCGTGGCAGCACTCGCAGGCGGTTGATCCTCGGCCCGAGAACGTAGAGGAGCGCGGGCAGGAGCGTGATCGAGGTCAGCACGGAGACCGCCGGGATCAGCATGCCCCCGATACCGATCGAGCGGATGAAGGGCAGCGGTAACACGATCAGGCTGAGAAGCCCGACGGCGACCGTCGTCCCGGACACGATCACCGAGCGCCCGGCATGCCGCAGCGTCTCGGCGAGGGCGGTATCGCGATCGGCGCCGTGGCGTAACTCCTCGCGGAACCGGAAGATCATCAGCAGCGCATAGTCGATGGCGACCCCGAGCCCGATCAGCGCCACGAGGAACTGGACGATGATCGAGACGTCGGTGACGTACGTCAGGATCCAGATCAGCGAGAAGGTGTTCAGGATCGACACAGCCGCGATGACGAGCGGCATCGCGATCGCGGGCAGCGTCCCGAACGTGAAGAGCAGGATCAGGAGCGCTCCGAAACCACCGATCATCGTCTCGACGAGAACGCTAGGGCCTTCCTGCTGGCCACCGCTGGCCTCCGCGTAGAGCGCGTCGAGGCCTGTGAGGCTCGCCTCGACTCCGGGCGATGCCGCGTCCTTCAGAGCTCGGCGCGCGGGCTCGACGTTGACTCCCTCGAAGTCGAGCTGGCCCGCCGGCCAGATCAAGGCAAAGGCGACGCGGCGGTCCTTGGAGAGGTACGCCTCGTCATGTGTCGTGAAGTAGGAGCTGACGCGGGCGTTCGGGGTGGCCTGGGCCGCGGCATAGAACGCTCTGTCGATGCCCTCGATCTTCGTAATGTCGCGGTCCGCCTGGAGTACTGCGACATAGGGGGCGATCCGGCCGTTGCCCAAGGCTTCGAGGGAGCGGATGTTGGCCTCGTACGCGGGGTAGCCGGGGATCGAGAACTCCTGGAACCAGCGGTCGGCCAGCTGGCCGGCGGAGAAGGCGCCGAAGATCGTCAGGGCGATCCAGGTCGCGATCACGTACCAGCGGCGGCGTGCGACGAGTCGGGCAAGGCGGGTCATGAAGGCGCCACCCTAGTCAGCGCATGCGACGCGTGACCGCAGGTTCACCAGACCGTTACCACACCTAGGCCGGCGTGGCATCGCGCTCGCGCTTGCGGCGCGAGGCCATCGTCTGCCGCTTCGTCCCCGAAAGCTCGACTTTTCGCAGCCGGATGCTCTTCGGCGTCACCTCGACGCACTCGTCGTCCCGGATGAACTCGAGCGCCTGCTCGAGGGAGAGCGGGCGGGGAGGGATGAGCCGGACGAGCTCGTCCGCGGTCGAGGAGCGCATATTCGTCAGCTTCTTCTCCTTGGTCGCGTTGACGTCGAGATCCTCGCCGCGCGCGTTCTCACCGACGACCATGCCCTCGTACACCTCCGCGCGCGGGCCGACGAAGAGCGATCCACGCTCCTGGAGCGCCGCGATCGCGAACGCCGTCGTCTGGCCTCGCCGGTCGGCGACCAGGCTCCCGGTGGGCCGCGTTCGCAGCTCGCCGTGCCACCGCTCCCAGCGCTCGAAGACGTGGTGCATGATCCCGGCCCCGCGGGTCTCCGTGAGGAACTCCGTGCGAAAGCCGATCAGCCCGCGCGCCGGCACGAGGTACTCCATCCGCGCCCAGCCGGTGCCGTGGTTGACCATCTGCTGCATGCGGCCCTTCCGTAGCGCCAGCAGCTGCGTGACCACGCCGATGTACTCCTCCGGGACGTCGATCGCGACGCGTTCGACGGGCTCGTGCTTCTTGCCGTCGATCTCGCGCGTCAGGACCTCCGGCTTGCCGACCGTGAGCTCGAACCCCTCGCGCCGCATGATCTCGACGAGGACAGCGAGCTGGAGCTCGCCGCGTCCCTGCACCTCCCAGACGTCCGGGCTCGCCGTCGGCTGGACGCGCAGCGAGACATTTCCGACGAGCTCCTGCTCGAGCCGGGCGACCAGCGCGCTCGCCGTCACCTTGTCGCCCTCGGTCCCGGCGAGCGGAGCTGTGTTGATCCCGAGGGTCATGGCGAGGGAGGGCTCGTCGACCGAGCTGACCGGAAGCGGCCGCGGATCGTCCACGTCCGCGATCGTCTCGCCGATCGTCACGTCGGGAAGCCCGGCGAGCGCCACGATCTCGCCGGGGCCCGCTTCGTCGGCCGGCACGCGGTCCAGCGCCTCGGTGATGTACAGCTCGGTCACGCGCGCCGTTTCGATCGTCCCGTCGGACCGGCACCAGGCGACCTGCTCCCCCTTGCGGATCGTGCCGTGCTGCACTCGCAGCAGGGCGAGTCGACCCACGTACGGGGAAGCATCCAGGTTCGTCACGAGCGCCTGGAGCGGGTGCTCCGGATCGTACGAGGGCGGCGGAACCGTCGCCAGCAGGGTCTCGACGAGCGGCTGGAGGTCCGGCGCGAGCTCGTCGGCTGCGAAGCCGGCTCGACCCTCGCGGGCGTTGGCGTACACGATCGGGAAGTCGATCTGCGACTCGTCGGCGTCGAGATCGAGGAAGAGCTCGTAGACCTCGTTGACGACCTCCGCGGGGCGGGCGTCCGGCCGGTCGACCTTGTTCACGACGAGAACGACGGGGAGCCGCGCCTCGAGCGCCTTGCGCAGCACGAACCGCGTCTGCGGCAGCGGCCCTTCACTCGCATCGACGAGGAGCAGCACCCCGTCGACCATCGTGAGGCCTCGCTCGACCTCGCCGCCGAAGTCCGCGTGTCCGGGGGTGTCGATGATGTTCACCTTCGTGGTGCCGATCTGGACCGCCGTGTTCTTGGCGAGGATCGTGATGCCCTTCTCGCGCTCGAGGTCCATCGAGTCCAGCACGCGATCCGCGACGTCCTGATTCGCGCGGAAGGAGCCGGACTGCCAGAGCAGGGCATCGACGAGCGTCGTCTTACCGTGATCGACGTGGGCGACGATCGCGACGTTCCTCAGATCGTCGCGCCGCGCGAGGGATGAAGCGCGTGTAGGCACGACCAGCCACCCTAGCGGCGGTACCCTCCCGCGATGCCCAACGAGAAGCAGGAGCCGATGACGCCCGCCCAGAAACGGCAGCTCGAGTCGGAGCTTGCGCAGCTGGAAGGCCCTCGCCGCACCGAGGTCGTCCAGGCGATCGCGACGGCCCGGGCCTTCGGCGACCTGTCCGAGAACTTCGAGTACCACGCGGCGAAGAACGAACAGGGACTGCTCGAGCACCGGATCAGGACGATCCGCGACCGGTTGGACAGATCCGTGGTCGTCGAGCAGGAGCCGTCCGCGAGCGGCGAGGTCGGGATCGGCTCGACTGTCGAGGTCGAGGACGAAAGGGGCGACCGGATGACGGTCGAGATCTCCAGCGTCGGCGGCGTCTCGCCTGACTCGCCCCTCGGTCGCTCCCTGCTGGGGGCGAAGCCGGGCGACGAGGTCAAGGTCGACGCGCCGCGGGGCTCCTGGCGGGCGCGCGTAATCGCGATCAGCTAACGGGGTGGGAGAGAGGAGCGAGGGATCAGCGTCCCCCGCTCCTCAGGAGACGACAGGCCGAGCGGCCTGCACATGCGCTTCAGCGCTCGCGATGCCGGTCTGGGGAACTAGCTCTTGTCGCGCCTCTCCTCAGGTGCGGATCGGGGAGGCCTCGCAGCTACCGAAACACGAGTCAACTATCTGCCTCGTCGATTGTGATTTCCAATACGAATTCGCGCACGATCGAGATCGGATCAGTCTTAATCATAGGTCGATTTCGACAAAAAGGCCCCGCATTGCGGGGGTTTTTCATGTCCCAACGGTTGGCATCCAGGTCGCCGAGGAGTATCGTTGGGGCGGCCGGCCGGAGAAGGGAGTCAGCACGGCGGTCACTGCCGCAGCACCGTCGGTCGCAGAACCGCGCGACGCCCACAGGGCTCCGCATTCGCTCGTCGTCGGCAGCATTGTGCTCGCCGGGTGCGCCGCTGCCGTCGCAGGGTTCGCCCTCAGCCTGGAGGGTGAGTACGGCCGCGCTCCGCACGTGCACGCCAGTCTCGTCGCGTGGATCACGCTTTCGTACGTCCTCTGCGGACTGATCGCGTGGCAGCGGCGACCCGAGAGCGGTTTCGGGCCGCTGATGGTCGCTGCGGGGTTCGCACCGGCGCTCTCCAGGTTGAGCGAGGCGAACAGCGAGCCGCTGCAGACGATCGGCGAAGGGCTTCTCCTGCTGCCGCCTGTGCTCTTCCTCCACGTGTTTCTCGCGTACCCGAGCGGACGGCTGGATCGAAGGCCCGATCGGTTCGTCGTGGCTGCCGGGTACACCATCGTCTTCGGCTTCGATCTCGTGAGGCTGTCACTCGCGGGCGCCGGCCAAGACGCGGCCGCGACCATGGCGCTGAGTGCGCAGCGGGCCTCGATCGCGGTCCTCGCGCTCGTTGCACTCGGCGCGCTCGTTTCCCGGAGACGATCTTCAGGGCGCCCGTTCCGCCCTTCGCGCGAGTTGCTCGTCGCCTGTTTCGCACTTGCACTCGTCGGGCTCGGCGTGGGCATCGTCATGACCGCCGTCGACGCTCCCGGCACGTATGTCATCCGCTGGCTCGCGTTCGGGCTGGTCGGGACTGCGCCCGTTCTCCTGCTCATCGGCCACTTGCGTGCGGGGCTCGCCCGGTCGGCGGTCGGTGATTTCTTTGTCGACCTCCGGTCGGATCCCGAGCCTTCTGAGCTGAGAGATGCGCTGGCGCGGGCGCTTCGCGATCCATCGTTGGCCCTCGTGTACTGGTTGCCCGAGTTCGGGACCTACGCAGATTTGAATGGGCAGGCTGTTGCTCTGCCAGGGCCGGGTGAAGGACGAGCTGTGACGCAGATCGACCGCGACGGCACACACGTTGCGGCCCTGCTGCACGACCCCTCGGCTGAAGACGAGCCCAAGTTGCTCGACGCGGTCACCGCCGCTGCGGGCATCGCGCTCGAGAACGGACGGCTCCATGCCGACCTACGGGCTCGGCTCGAGGAGCTGCGCGGGTCGCGCGCCCGCATCGTCGACGCGGCCCAGAAGGAGCGTCAGCGCCTCGAGCGCAACCTGCACGACGGCGCACAGCAGCGGCTGGTCGCCCTGTCGCTCGAACTGAGCCTCATCGAACAGAAGCTCGAGGGAAATCCCGGCGCCCGGGCTCAACTCGACCAGGCGAGGCGAGAAATCGCGGCCTCCCTGGACGAGCTCCGAGAAATCGCGAGGGGGATCTACCCCGCCGTGGTCACCGGACACGGCCTCGCTGTGGCGCTGGAGCAACTTTCTGCCCGCGCTTCCGTACCCGTCCGCCTGGCGGTTGAAGTCGGCGGTCGCCTCCCCGAGCCGATCGAGGTCGCCGGGTACTACGTGGTTTCCGAGAGCCTCACGAACGTCGGCAAGTACTCGCAGGCATCCTCTGCGACGATCGAGGTGTCGCAGACGAACGGCGTGCTGTTGGTCGAGGTCACGGACGACGGGGTCGGCGGAGCCGATACGGAGCGCGGGACTGGACTGAGGGGCCTAGCCGACCGGGTCGAAGCACTCGGCGGGCGGCTGCGCGTCTGGAGCCCCAAGGGGGGTGGTACCCGCGTGCGAGCGGAGATTCCATGCGAGTAGCGATCGCCGAGGACAGCGTCCTGCTGCGAGAAGGGCTCGCCCGCCTCCTCGAGGAAGCCGACTTCGACGTCGTCGCCCGCTGTGAGACCGCCGACGAGCTGCTCTCGAACGTGCGCAGCTTTGCGCCCGATGTCGCGATCGTGGACATCCGTCTGCCGCCGACTCACAACGACGAGGGGCTCCAGGCTGCCCTGGAGATCCGGTCTCAGCATCCGTCGATCGGCGTGCTCGTTCTCTCCCAGTACGTCGAGGTCGGACTTGCTCTGAAGCTTCTGGCCGAGTCGGCTGAGGGCGTCGGCTACCTGTTGAAGGATCGGATCAGTGACGTGAAGGAATTCGTGGCCGCCGTGCGCCGCGTCGCAGATGGCGGCTCAGCACTCGACCCGATCATCGTCTCGACGCTGATTGCTCGGCAACGACCCGGTGATCCGATCTCGCTGCTGACGCCGAGGGAACGCGAAGTGCTCGAGCTCATGGCGGCAGGGAGCTCGAACCAGGGGATTGCAGACAGCCTCGTCATCACTCTTCGCGCAGTCGAGAAGTACGTGTCCAGCATCTTCGGAAAGCTCGGCCTGCCGTCCACCGGCGGCGAGTCCCGGCGCGTGCTGGCGGTTCTCCTTTACCTGCGTTCGTAGCTCAGGACGCCAGAAAACCGCCCCTCAAAAGGCAAGTCTCCCGTCTTACCAGCACGCCCGGCGAGTGCGAGATTGGACGTACCCCACCCCGAAGGAGCGTGCCGTGAAGACCCGCATCATCCAAAACGAGCCGGAACCCGTGCCCACACCCGCCGGGGGGCCGAGCCGCCCGAACAACATCGCCCTCCGCATGGCGCGCTGGAGCGCCCACCACCGCAAGATCGCGATCTTCGGCTGGCTCGCGTGCGTGATCGCGATCTTCGCGATCGGCAACTTCGGGCTCGGGACGAAACAGATCGTCTTCGAGACCGCGGGGCCGGGCGAGTCGGGGCGGGCGGACAAGATCCTCTACGAGGACTTCAAGCAGCCTGCAGACGAGAGCGTTCTCGTGCAGAGCGAAACGCTGACCGCGAGCGACCCGAAGTTCGAGGCGGCCGTGCACGCTGTGATCGCCGGGGTCTCGAAGCTCGACGCAGTGGCGAAGGTCGAGTCGCCGTTCGACTCTGAGAACAGCGGCCAGATCTCCGACGACAGGAAATCCGTCCTCGTACCAATGGAGATCAAGGGGCCTTCGGACGACGCCGCGGACAAGATCGACCCGGTGGTCGCCCGGGTCAATGAACTACAAAGAGCACACCCTGAGTTCACCATCGGCTCCTTCGGCGAAAGTACGGGGAAGGCCGTCGAGGCCTCCTTCTTCGACGATCTGAAGAAGGCTGGGCTCTATTCCGTCCCGCTGACGCTGATCATCCTGCTCGTGGCGTTCGGCGCGCTGGTCGCGGCCGGCATTCCGATCTTGCTCGGGCTAACGGCGGTCCTGGCGACGCTGGGACTCGTGGCGGTCATCAGCCAGGTGCTCCCGATGTCCGACTCGATCGCGGCGATCATCCTCCTGATCGGCCTCGCCGTCGGCGTCGATTACACGATGTTCTATTTGAAGCGGGAACGTGAAGAGCGCGCGGCCGGCCGCAGTGAAGAGGCGGCGCTGGAGGCGGCGGCGGCGACGTCGGGTCGCTCCGTCCTCGTCTCCGGACTGACCGTCCTCGTCGCCATGGCAGGCATGTTCTTCACCGGAGATGCGACCTTCGCATCCTTCGGCGTCGCGACGATGACCGTGGTCGCGGTCGCGATGCTCGGATCACTGACCGTGCTGCCGGCGCTCCTCTCCAAGCTGGGCGACAACGTCGACCGCCTCCGCGTGCCGTTCCTTCACCGGCTGCGGCGGAATGACGGCGAGGGACGGATCTGGGGAGCGATCATCGATCGCGTCCTTCGGTACCCCGTCCTGTCGGTCGTCGTCGCCGGCGGGCTGCTCCTGGCTATCGCCGCTCCTGCGTACCAACTGCACACGGCGCAGCCGAGCATCGACACGTATCCGCAGAAGTACCTCGTCACCTACAACCGCCTCAAGGCGGCGTTCCCCGGCACGGAGATCGGGGCGAGTGTCGTCGTCAAGGCGGCCAACGTCGAGACCCCGGCTGTGAAAGAGGCGATCGGTCAGCTCAAGTGGCGAGCACTCGACAGCGGTGTCATGAACGAGCCGATCGACGTCGACGTCAACCCCGCCAAGACGGTCGCACACATCTCGATCCCGATCGAGGGCAGCGGAACGGACGCGACCTCCAACAAAGCCCTGGCGGCCCTGCGCGACGAGATCGTCCCGCCGACGGTCGGAACGCTCGATGGCGCCGAGGTCGCGGTCACCGGCGACACCGCGGTGGCCAAGGACTTCAGCGAACAGATGAAGACCGCCGGCCCGCTCGTCTTCGGGTTCGTGCTGCTCTTCGCGTTCGGACTGATGCTGGTGTCCTTCCGCTCGATCGTGATCGCCGCGAAGGCGGTGCTGCTCAACCTGCTCTCGGTCGGCGCCGCCTACGGAGTCCTCGTCCTCGTCTTCCAACACGGCTGGGGGAAAGGGCTCCTGGGCTTCGAGTTCACGGGAGGAATCGATCCCTTCCTGCCGATTCTCCTGTTCGTGATCCTCTTCGGCCTGTCGATGGACTACCACGTCTTCATCCTCAGCCGGATCCGCGAGGGCTACGACAAGGGCATGAGCACCGAGGAAGCCATCGTCCACGGGGTCAAGTCGACAGCCGGCGTCGTGACGAGCGCCGCGATCGTGATGGTCGGCGTCTTCGCGATCTTCGGGGCGCTTCAGGCGATGATCTTCAAGCAGTTCGGCGTCGGGTTGGCGGCCGCGATCCTGATCGACGCGACCATCATCCGGGCGATCCTGCTGCCGGCGAGCATGAAGCTGCTCGGCGACTGGAACTGGTACCTGCCGAAGTGGCTCGAGTGGCTGCCCCATCTCGAGCACGGCGGGTCGGTTGAGAAGGTCGAGGCACCGCCGGTTCTGGCGCCGTGATGCTTGGCCGAGAGACGGCGGTCGCCCGCGCGACGATCGCCGTCGTCGGCCTGCACTACGCCGACGTCGCGTTCCTGCAGCCGGAGCCGGGCACGTCTGCGGCCGACCACCTGGTCAGCGGGCTCGTCCCGATCGGGCTCTTGGCGGCCTTGGCGGCGCTCTACCCGAGGATGCGGGCGGGACTTCGGGCGGCGCTGGCGATCTTCGTCGGGCTGTTCGCGCTCGTCTCGGGAACAGCTACGTCGGTGTCGCATGTGCTCGGCGAAGGCGCGTCAGGCGACGACTACACAGGGGTTCTGGCTACCCTCGGCGGAGGCCTGCTGGTCGTGACCGGAGCCTTCACGCTCTGGCGGAGCCGGAAGCTCGACCGGAAGGCGCGCCGCTACGTCCGGCGCGCCATGATCGCGGTTGCCGGTGTGGTCGTCGCGGTCGAGGTGGTCGGAGGAGCGGCCCTCGGCTACTACGCGACGCATCGACCGCGGTCAGCCGTTTCGGATCCCAATCTGGCGCGGCCCCACGAGGAGGTCACGCTCACGACGAGCGACGGCTTGCGGCTCGAAGGCTGGTACGTGCCGTCCCGCAACCGAGCAGCGGTGCTCGTCTTCCCCGGGCGGAGCGGCAACAAGCAGCATCACGCCCGCAATCTGATCGGCCGCGGCTACGGCGTGCTCCTGATCGACAACCGTGGCCAGGGTGCGAGTGAAGGCGACGCCAACGCGTTCGGCTGGGACGACGAGACCGATGTCGATGCCGCGCTCGACTTTCTCTCGAGCAGAGCCGATGTGGACGCCAACCGGATTGGAGGGCTCGGTCTCTCCGTCGGAGGCGAGACCCTGCTCGAGACGGCTGCGCACACGGATCGGCTCCGGGCGGTCGTCTCCGAAGGCGCGGGCGGCCGGACCGTGAAGGAAGACCGCCTCATGCCCGGCAAGGCGACGTGGATCGGCCTTCCCTATTTCGCGATCGTGACAGGGACGACCGCGGTGTTTTCGAACACGATGCCGCCGGCCAGTTTGAACGACCTGGTCAAGGAGATCCCGCCGCGCCCGGTGTTCCTGATCCACGCGAAGGGGGAAAGCCTGACCCCGGTCTACTTCCGGTCGGCCGGCAAGCCTGAGAACTGGGAGCTCTGGCAAGTTCCCGGCGCGAAGCACGTCGGCGGGCTCGACGCTCGGCCCGAGGAGTACGAGCGACGCGTCATAGGGTTCTTCGATCGAGCGCTCCGTTAGCCCGACCTTCAGCCGTGGTCGACTGAGCTCCGGCTGGCATGCTGGACGGGTGGAGCCCGAGCTCGCCATCCGGCTGCGCGGCGTCGTCAAGCGCTACGGCCCGATCACAGCGGTCGACCACCTCGACCTCGACGTCCCGATGGGGACATGCGTCGGCCTGCTCGGGCCGAACGGAGCGGGCAAGTCGACCACCATGCGGCTCCTGACCGCGCAGTCGATCGCGGACGAGGGCGAGCTGGAGGTGCTGGGTTTCCATCTCCCTGAGGAATCGAAGATGGCTCGGGCCCAGAGCGGCGTCACGCCGCAGCTCGACAACCTCGACACGACGCTGACCGTCGAGCAGAACCTGCTCGTCTTCGCCCACCTCTACCGGATCGGCCGTGCCGACCGGCGGGCGGCGATCGAGCACGCACTCGAGATGGCGATGCTCGTCGATCGCCGCGATTCGCGCGTCGACAAGCTCTCAGGCGGCATGCGGCGGCGGCTCCTGATCGCAAGGGCGCTCATCCACCGCCCGCGGCTCGTGCTGCTCGACGAGCCGACCGTGGGCCTCGACCCGCAGGTCCGCCAGGGGATCTGGGCCCTCATCGACGCGTTGCGCTCCGAGGGGACGACGATCCTCATGTCGACGCACTACATCGAGGAGGCGCAGCGACTGGCCGACACGGTGCTGATCATGTCCCACGGGAGCGCCGTCGCTTCCGGCTCCCCGTCCGAGCTCGTGCTCGAGCATGCAGGCCGCGAGGTTCTCGAAGTCTATGGCCCGCCCGTGCGGCTGGCCGAGGTCGAGGCCGAGGCCAAGGCCACGGGGTTGCAGACGAGGCGGACGGGCACGAGCGTGTCGATCCTGAACGTGGATGGAGTCACGAGCTGGCCGGCCGGCGAGCGACGGCCGGCCAACCTCGAGGACGTCTTCGTGCTCCTCACGGGCGAGGAGATCGCCTGATGGCCGCCCGCGAAGCCGGTGCCTTCCGACTGGGCCGCCTCGAGCGCTCCGCGCTGACGGGGGTGCTCGTCCGCGAGATCGTGAACTTCTCGTCCTTCTGGCGCTCCAGCACGTTCTCGTCGACGGTCGAGCCGACCATCTACTTCCTCGCCTTCGGGTTCGGCTTCGGATCGCTGGTCAGCAAGATCGGGGGCTTCGACTACATCGACTTCGTCGCGACCGGCACCGTCGCCACGGCGGTCCTGTTCTCGAGCGCGTTCCCGGCCATGTTCGGAACGTTCGTCAAGTACCAGTTCCAGCGCACGTACGACGCGATCCTGGCCGCCCCGGTCGACACCGAGGAGCTCGTCACCGCCGAGGCGCTCTGGATCGCGACCCGAGCCGGTGTCTACGGCTGCATGCCGATGGTGGTCGGCATCGCTTTTGGGCTGGATCCGTCCTGGGGAATGCTCGTCGTCCCACTCATCGGCTGGATCGCCGGGTTCGGCTGGGCGTGCTTCGGGATCATGATCGCCGGCTTCGCGAAGTCGTTCGAGAACTTCAACTACGTCGTCAGCGCCGTGCTGACCCCGCTCTTCCTCGTTGCCGGGACCTTCTTTCCGCTCGACAACTTGCCCGAGTGGGCTCAGTTCCTCGCGAACTTCAATCCCCTGCACCACTGCGTGGAGCTCGTCCGGCACGCCGTCTTCGGCTGGCAGGGCCTGGAGGATCTCGCCCGGGTCGGGGCGCTGCTCGCTTTCGGTCTCGTCCTGTGGCGCATCGCCATCAGGGCAATGACGCAGAAGCTCGTCGACTGACGTCTCACGGATCGGGCCGGCTCGGCGTTTCACCTTGTGATGAGGTCTCTCGAGCGTGAGTCGCTCCTCCCGCTCGCGGCGGCCCTCGTCACGGTGGTCCTCTGGGCATCGGCCTTCGTCGGGATCCGGGCGGCGGGCGACGAGCTCTCGCCGGGGGCACTGGCGCTTGGCCGCCTGCTGGTCGGCAGCGCCGCGCTCGGCGCGCTGGTGCTCATTCGCCGCGAACCGCTGCCCGGCCGGCGAGACGTGCCGGCAATCGTTCTCTGCGGCGTCCTCTGGTTCGGGATCTACAACGTCGTCTTGAACGCGGCCGAGCAGCGCGTCGACGCCGGCACGGCCTCGATGCTCGTCAATGTCGGCCCGATTCTGATCGCCCTGCTCGCGGGTGTGTTCCTGCACGAGGGCTTTCCTCGGTCCCTCATCGCCGGGATCCTCGTTGCCTTTGCCGGCGCCGTGGTGATCGGGGTTGCCACTTCCGAACAGGGAGTCGGCGCGAGCTGGGGCGCGGTCCTCTGCGTCGTCGCTGCATTCGCCTACGCAGGAGCAGTCGTCTTGCAGAAGCCTTTGCTGGCGCGCGTCTCGCCGCTCCAGGTGACCTGGCTCGCCTGCACCGTCGGCACAGTGGCGTGCCTTCCGTTCGCGCCTTCGCTCGTCCGTGAGGTCGAGGATGCAAGCAGGTCGGCGCTCGGCTGGACGTTGTATCTGGGCCTGTTCCCGACCGCGATTGCCTTCATCACCTGGGCCTATGCGCTCGCGCGGACGACCGCCGGGCGGATGGGATCGACGACCTATCTCGTGCCGCCGCTCGCGATCCTGATGGGTTGGGCGATTCTCGGAGAGACGCCGCAGGCTCTCGCCTACCTCGGCGGCGCCCTGTGCCTGGCCGGCGTCGTCGTTGCTACGCGTCGCCCGGCAGCCGCGAGTAGATGAACAGGTCGCTTCGGCGTCCCTTCTTGAAGTAAACGGACCGCAGGACTCCCTCGAGGGTGTAGCCGCTGCGCTCGGCAACTCGCTTCGACGCTTCGTTGTCGCCGTCCACGCGCAGCTCGAGCCGCTGCAGCCCGCGGGCGAAGCCCCAGTCGGTCAGCAGGCGAAGCGCCTCGGTCGCCGCGCCCCGGCCCCGGGCCTTCGGCGCGAGGATGTAGCCGAGCTCGGCCTCGCTCGCTGCTTCGTCGAGCCGTACCGCTACCGCGATGCCGAGGAACGAGCCGTCCTCGGCGTCGACGATCGCGAACCCCTCTCGCGTCCCGTCCTTGCGCCCGCGCTCGTACTGCTCCAACCACGTCCTCCCGAAATCGGCCGGGGGTGGGGAGGGAACGTACGTGTTCAGCTGGACGTCCGGATCCTGGGCGAGGGCGCCGAGCCCTTCGACGTGCTCAGCCGAAAGCGGTTCGAGGCGGACTCCGTCGCTCACGCTCGGCATATCATCGAGAAATGGCCGATTCGGGGCTCATCGATGTGAACGGCGGCAGGCTCTACTACGAGGTGGAGGGCGACGGCCACCCGTTGCTGCTCATCCACGGCGGGCTCGGCGACCTTCGCATGTGGGACGAGCAGGTGCCCGTGCTCGCGGAGCGCTACCGGGTAATCCGCTACGACACGCGCGGCATCGGGCGAACGGAGACCGAGGACGTCGAGTTCTTCAACCACGCCGATGCCGCCGCCGTCCTCGACCATGTCGGCGCCGACTCCGCGTATGTCGTCGGCCAGTCGCGCGGCGGCATGATCGCCCTCGACCTGGCCGTCGACCGGCCCGACCGCGTCGATGCGCTCGTCAGCGTCGCCGGGGGCGTCGGCGGGTATGAGGCCGAGCTGCCCGAGGGCGTCGAAGCGCCGCCCTGGGAAGAGATGGAGCGAATCTGGGAGGCGAAGGACTGGGAGGCGCTGGCCGAGCTGGAGACGAAGGTCTGGGTCGACGGCTGGGGTCAGCCGTCCGATCGGGTCGACAGTAGCCTGAGAGAGAAGGTGCACGGCTGGATCCTGGCCTCGATGCAGGCCGAAAAGCCGTGGGGCAAGCCGCAGCAGCTCGACCCGCCGGCCGCGGAGCGGCTCGGGGAAGTGGACATTCCGACGCTGGTGCTGATCGGACAGGTCGATGAGCCGGCGGCCGTCCTCGCCGAGCGCGATCTCGCCTCGTCGGTGGCCGGAGCCCAGGTCGTCGAGTTCCCGGGCGTGGCGCACATGATCCACCTGGAGGAGCCGCAGCGCTGCAACGAGCTCGTGCTCGAGTTCCTCGCCGGTGTCTGACACCGATTCTCATCTGACTCTCATCTTCTAGGCGACAATGTGACCATGCGGGTGCTCGTCGTCGAGGACGACCTGAAGATGGCTTCCCTGCTTAGGAGAGGCTTGCTGGAGGAGGGCCTTGCGGCCGACGTCGCGCGCACCGGCGACGACGCCCTCTGGATGGCGGAGGCGACGGAGTACGACGCGATCGTGCTGGACGTGATGCTGCCGGGTGCGGACGGCTTCGAGGTGTGCCGGCGTCTCCGGGAGTCCGGCCGCTGGTCGCCTGTGCTGATGCTCACTGCGCGCGATGCCGTCGAGGACCGGGTGGCGGGGCTCGACGCCGGCGCGGACGACTATTTGACGAAGCCGTTCTCGTTCGCCGAGCTGCTCGCCCGCCTGCGCGCGCTCGCACGCCGGGCGCCACTTGAACGACCCACAGTCCTCGAGGCGGGCGATCTCCGGCTCGATCCCGCGACGCGGCGGGCCTGGCGCGGTGATGTCGAGATCGGGCTCTCGGCGAAGGAGTTCGCGCTGCTCGAGACGTTCATGCGCCGCCCGGGAGACGTGCTCTCCCGCTACCAGCTCCTCGAGCATTGCTGGGACTACGGGTACGAAAACCGCTCGAACGTCGTCGACGTCTACGTCCGCTACCTCCGCGAGAAGGTCGATCGGCCCTTCGGACGCAGCTCGCTCGAGACCGTCCGCGGTGTCGGCTACCGATTTCGAGGCGAAGCGTGAGCAGGCTGCCCATCAGGGCCCGGCTGACGCTGGCTTTTGCGGTTGCGATGGCCGTCGTGCTCGCGGCGACCGGTTCGCTGGTCTATCTCGGCCTGCGCTCGGCGCTCGACGAGGCGATCAACGATTCGCTGGAGAGCCGAGTGGAGGATCTGGTTGGCGGTCAGAGGCCAGAGGCGAACTCGGACGAGAGCCGGGCGCAGGTGATCGACGGATCGGGTCGCGTTGTCGGCGATCCAGGCGAGGAGCCCCTTTTGCCTCGGCAAGATCTCGCGCGTGTCGACGCGGGCCGGCGGCTCCGGCTCGAGCGCGAGCAGGTTGCCGGAATCGACGGGCGGGGGCGCTTGCTGGCGACTGCCGTCGACTCTCCTCAGGGCCGGCGCGTGGTGGTGGCAGCGGCTTCGCTCGACGATCGCGACGGCGCTCTCGGCGACCTGGTCGGACAGCTCGTCATCTTCGGGCCCGCCGCGCTCCTGCTCGCGTCGCTCCTAGGCTACGGGTTGGCGACGGGGGCGTTGCGTCCCGTTGAGGCGATGCGCGAGGAAGCCGCCACCATCTCTGGGGTCGAGCCGGGCCGGCGGCTGTCGATCGGTCGCGCGAACGACGAGCTCGGACGGCTCGGCGCGACCCTCAACGACATGCTCGAGCGCCTCGACGCGGCACTCGAGCACGAGCGGAGCTTCATCGCGGACGCCAGTCACGAGCTGCGCACGCCGCTTGCTCTCCTGAAGGCCGAGCTCGAGCTTTCCCTTCGCCGTCCTCGCACCGCCGAGGAGCTCGAGGAAGCGCTCCGCTCGGCCGCGAGCGAGACCGATCGGCTGACCCGGCTCGCCGAGCACCTCCTCGTGCTGGCGCGGTCGGATCAAGGCCCCCTGACGCTTCGGCGCGAGCCGATCGTTGCGGAGAGCCTCGCCGCGGAGGTCGCCGGGCGCTTCGCGGCTGCTGGGCGGGCAATCGAGGTCGACGTGCCCGACGGGTTCGGCCTCTCAGGAGACAGAGTGCGTCTCGAGCAGGCGCTCGGCGACCTCGTCGCGAATGCGCTGGAGCATGGGTCTGGAACGGTCCGGATCACCGGCGCCGAGGTCGACGGGCAGGTCGAGCTCCATGTCCTCGACGAGGGGCCAGGCTTCGCCCCGGCTTTTCTTTCGCGCGCCTTCGAGCGGTTCACCCGCGCGGACGAAGCGCGGTCGGGCGGAGGCGCCGGGCTCGGACTGGCGATCGTCGATGCGATCGCGCGCGGCCACGGAGGCTCTGCGCACGCGGCGAACCGCCCCGCCGGTGGCGCGGACGTGTGGCTCTCGCTGCCGACGGGTTACCGTGTGGAGCGTGACTAAAGGGGTGAAGGCACGGGTCGCCGTCCTCTCGGATGTCCATGGCAACGCGACGGCTCTCGCTGCCGTTCTCGACGAGCTTGCGCGCGAGGAGCACGACCTGATCGTCTTCGGCGGTGACCTCACCTGGGGCGCGCAGCCGGAGGAGACATACCGGTTGGCGTCTGACCTCGACGCGCTGTTCGTGCGCGGCAACGCCGATCGCGCTCTCATCGAGGGTGATGTCGAGTCCGAGCGGGCGCGCTGGATGCAGGAGCGTCACACGGCCGAGATGCTTTCGTTCGCCGGCGGTTTCGAGGAGAACGTCGTCGTCGAGGTCGAAGGCCTGGGGGCGGTTCGGCTCTGCCACGGCTCGCCGCGCAGCGACGAGGAGTGCGTGACGCCCGAGACTCCGGAGGAGCGCGTCCGTGAGTTCAGCGCCGGCGTGCCGGAGCGCGTCATCGTCTCGGCGCACGTGCACATCCAGTTCGACCGTGAGGTGGGCGGCATCCGCAGCGTCAATGCAGGCAGCGTCGGCCTTCCGTACGAAGGGCGACCGGGAGCCTTCTGGGCGCTGCTCGGCCCCGACGTGGAGCTTCGCAGGACCGACTACGACGTAGAGCGGGCCGCAGCTTCCTACGCTGAGAGCGGCTTCCCCGACGCCGGGCAGCTGTCCGAGATGCTGCTGGCTCCACCCGAGCCGGCCGAGGTGATCGAAGACGCCGAACGCCGCGTTTTCGCGGGCTAGCGGGCTAGCCCCTACGGGGCTGTAGCGAAGCCGCGAGAATGCCGACAAGAGAGGCATGCGGCGGCACGTCCTCGGCGTGGCCATCGGGCTGGGCGTCGTCCTGGCCTTCAGTGCGCTGCCCGAACGGGCGCAGGCCGCGCCTGCACCTGCCCGTGTGGGGGTCACCATGACCGACCCCGCCTGCAAGGTCTCCCGTCGCCAACTGAAGGTCGGAGCGGCGATGTTCGCGCTCGTCAACCGCAGCCGCCATGCCCGCCGTTTCGCGGTCGCGGGTCGCCGTAGCCAGTTCCTTCGTCGAGGCGGGCACGCGAAGCTAAAGGTCACGTTTCGCCGCGCGGGCCGCTACCCGTTCACGTGCACGGCGCGCGGCCTGTCGAAGCGTCGGGGAGTCAGGCGTGGCGTGATCGTCGTCACCCGAGTGCCCGGACCGCGCAACCCGGCGCCGCCGCCCCCACCGCCACCTCCGCCTCCAGGCCCGCCGGCTCCACCGCCGACGCCACCGCCGCCCGGCCCGCCACCGCCTCCACCGACACACGTTCTCGGCGTCCGCCCGGGGATCGGCGCCGATGAGTTCTACAACCGCAACACGGGGCAAAGGTTCGTCCCGCGCGGCAGCACCTTCGTCCGGCGCCAGCTGAACCAGAGCGTCTTCGGGCCCTCGACCTTCATCGTCGGCTCCTACAACCACGCCGCGGCCGAGAACGCTCTCGCCGCCATGCAGGCCGAGGGCTACAACGTCGTCCGCATCTTCCTCGACGTTAGGTGCACGATCGGGTGCCTGACCAACACGCTGAGCTTCGATCACCTGTCGCGGCCCTACCTGACGAACGTCGCCGACTTCATGCAGCGCGCGAAGGCACACGGGATCTTCACGCTCGTCTCGGTCGAGGCGCTTCCGTACGGCAGCCAGTACGAGACGATGTCGCGCACGCAGTGCTGCGCGACGTTCGGCGCCGAGAACCTCAACTACCTGACGTCCGAGGGCGTCACCGCACACAAGCAGTTCTGGCAGGCGCTGTACGCGGCGCTGCGCTCGCTCAGCGCCCCGCTCGACTACGTCTGGGGCTACGAGATCGTGAGCGAGGCGTTCTTCCGTGAGACCTCGCCGCCGCTCAGCCTCGGATCGGGCCTCGTGGTGACCGCGAACGGCTCGACCTACGACATGTCGATCGCGGCGCAGAAGCCGCTGATGATGGACGAGAACCTCGTGTACTGGGCCAACCAGGTGCGCAGCGCGATCCTGGCCGTCGACCCGACCGCGCTCGTCTCCGTGGGCTCGCTCTGGCCGAAGGGCCCGAACCCCGCCCGCGCCGGCGATCCGCGTGTAATCCGCGCGCAGCCGCTCTACACGTCGACCGTCGACTTCGTCGGCCTGCATCTACACCCGGGTGTGGAGCTCACCTACGACAGCTACATGCAGAACTACGAGCTGACCGCGCCCGTGACCAAGCCGGTCGTCCTCGGCGACTACGGCGCCTTCCAGTACGCGTACCCGACGGTCGCCGACGCCGAGCGCGCGCTCAAGGGCGTCCAGGCCGACTCGTGCGCCTCCGGGTTCGACGGCTGGATCTTCTTCAGCTGGGACACGACGGAGTTCGCGAGCGGCGAGGCGCCGATGTGGAACGGCATGAGCTCGGGCGGTCCGCTCGGACAGGCTCTCGGGCCCCGCCTGCGGCCTGATCCTTGCGCTCCCGTTCCCGGCGCCGGAAATCTCGCGCTCGGGAAGCCGACGACCGCCTCGGCCGAGGTGGACGGACCCGCCGCGTATGCGGTGGACGGACTGATGGCAAACCGCTGGGGAGCCGGGGCGTATCCGCCGCAGTGGATCGAGATCGATCTCGGCGCGCCCGTCACGATCGGGCGCATCCGCCTCTACGTGTCGCAGACCCCGAACGGTGTCACGACGCATCGCGTCGACGGGCGTGCGACGACCAGCGATGGGTGGATGCAGCTCCACGAGTTCAACGGCGTCACGAATGACAATGGGGTGATCGAGCATGTACCTGGGAGCCCGTGGACGAACGTGCGCTACGTGCGCGTGAACACTCCGGCGAGCGTGTCCTGGGTGTCCTGGCGAGAGATCGAGATCTTCGCCCCTTAAGCCGCGGCATCCCTCGATCGAGGTGTCGCGCGTCCCGTTCGAGGGCCGATCCTGATCTCGCGCATGTATACAGCGGCTCCTCACCCTGCGGCCTTTGCCCGCGACGGACTTTTGCGCCGCGCCGCACCTTTCCTCGGCGCGATGCTCCTCGCCCTCTGCGTCTATCCGCTGCCGCCGACAGGGAACGACCAGACCGGGCTGGTAGCCGCCGCCCTCCTGAGCGCGCTCATCGTCCTCACCGCGATGGTCGTCCCGTGGACGAAGCTCCCGCGCTTCGCCGAGGTCGTCCCGCCCTTCGCTTACTTCGTGGTCATCGCCTTGCTGCGTGAGGCCGACGGTGGGGGTCAGTCCGCATACGGGGTGCTCGCCATGCTCCCGGTGTTCTGGCTCGCGCTCTACGGCACACGCCGAGATCTCGCAGTGGCCATGGCCGGAGTCGGCGCCGTCTTCCTCGCGCCGCTCGTCCTCGTGGGAGCACCGACATATGCCTCCAGCGAGTGGACGCGCGCGCTCCTCTGGATCTGCGTCGCCCCGATCGTCGGCTACACGGTGCAGGGGCTCGTCCGGGAGCTCCGCACGCACCTCGACGAGACGACGCGTCGCGAAGGCGAGTTGCTCACCAGCCAGGACGAGACGCGGCGCCTGGTCGAGAACATGGCCGCCGTTACGGATGCGACCCGTGAGATCTCACGGACGACCGATCCCGAGATCGCCCGCCATGTCATTTGCTCCGCCGCCAGCACGATCACCGGTGGCCGCTTCGCAACTCTCCTCGAGCCGGACGGCGAGGGCGCGCTCGTCATGACCGCCAATCACGGCCTCCAAGGCTCTCCGCCGATTCGCATCGTCATCGGTGGGGAGGCTTCCGGCGCGGCTTCTGCCTTCTTCAGCGGCAAATCGCATTTCGTCGACGACGCCCGCGACGATCCGAGCGTGTCGCAGAGGATGACGAAGTCGACCGGCGCCGTGTCGGTGCACTTCGAGCCGGTGCTTCGCAACGAACAGACGATCGGCGTCCTGGTAGTCGGCTGGGACCACGTCATTAGCACCCTCGAGCGCCAGGCGATCTCGGCCATCCGCATGCTCGCGGCCGAGACGGCGATGATGATCGAGCGGGCCGACCTGCTTGCACGGCTCGAGGCCAGCGCGCGGACCGACGACTTGACCGGTCTGCTCAACCGGCGCGCCTGGGAAGAGGAGCTGCCTCGAGAAATGGCACGCGCACGCCGGGCCGCGCACCCGCTGTGCGTCGCGATGCTCGACCTCGACTACTTCAAGGCCTACAACGACGAGCGCGGGCATCAGGCCGGCGACCGGCTGCTCAAGCAGTCGACAGCGGCGTGGGGGGATGAGCTCCGCGCCAGCGACATTCTCGCGCGCTACGGCGGGGAGGAGTTCACCGTCGCGCTACCCGGTTGCACGCTCGCCGACGCGAAGACGATCGTCGAGCGACTCCGCTCCGCGATGCCTGCCGGGCAGACCGTGTCGGCGGGAGTCGCCTGCTGGAACGGGCGCGAGTCGGCCGAAGAGATCGTCGGCCGCGCCGACGCCGCCCTCTACGAAGCCAAGCGTACGGGCCGCGACAAGCTCGTCACGGCCGGCGACGGCCACTCGCCACCGGATCTCAGATCAGTCGCCGTTTAGGAGGGTCTGGCGGAACTCGCTCGTCGCCGGGGTGCGATGGTCGTTCCGAGGCAATGGCGCTCGGCGCTTCGCGCCTCACGAGAGGGCCAATAGTTTTCACTATTGGCCCGACTGAGGACGCCGCCTCGGGGCGAGCAGCGCGGCCCGGCGGCACAGACGGCGTTTCGCCAGACCCTCCTCAGACGAGCAGCCCGGTCACGTACATCACGAAGATGCCCGCTAGGTAGCCGCCGATGACGTACGGCGACGAGAGCCCGCCCGGCGCGCGCTCGCGCACGTAGCGGCCCACCTCGACGACGACTTCGAACGCAGCGCCGGCAGCTCCCGCGAAGAACAGGACGCCGAGCAGATCGCTCGTCACGAACCCGCCGATCCAGGCGCCAGGAATGGTCGGCGCCCCGGCGATGAGCGCGAGGACGGCCAGCCGGCCGAGACTGACGCGCCCTCGATCGGCAACGGGGGTGGCGATCCCCAGCCCCTCGGTGATGTTGTGGACCATGAACCCGATGACGAAGAACGTCCCGAGAGCGAGCTCCCCGAGCGCGAACGAGGTGCCGATCGCGAGCCCCTCGCCGAGGTTGTGCAGCCCAATGCCGATCGCGACGAGGGTCGCCAGGGCCAGGCCGCTGACCGTCGCGCCCCGGCCGAGCCGGCGTCCCAGCAGCGTCAAAGCGAGGTAGGTCGAGGCGAAGCCGACGAGCACGAGCCCGGTCCCGCCGAGCCCGCCGGGAAGCGCCGCCTGCAGATCGAATGCCTCCGAGAGCGCCTCGAGCCCGAGGAACGTGAGCAGGCCTCCGGTCAGCGCCATGAAGGCAGCCAGCCACTCGGGGCTTGCCCGGCGCAACGAGGGCAGCCAGGCCAGGCCGAGCCCGACGGGCAGGATGCCGACGAGGAAACCGATCAGCGCGAAGCCGAGAAACCTCTTGCCGGAGGCCCCGGGCGTCTCGACCGCGGCGGCGATCTCCTCGGTTGTCTGGATCCCCGTCGTGCTGGTGACGCCGACTCCGATCGGCTCGTCCTCCACCCAGTCATGTTCGACGACGATCGTCGCGGAGTGCAGCCGGCCGAGCGTGCGGTCGCCGTCGACCGAGAACGGGACGATCGCGTCGTCCACAGTCACGAGCGCGATTGTCAGATCCTGGCGCTGGGGGTTCGTGACGCGGATCTTGATCTCGCCGGGCTTGAACTCCACGCGCCGGACGTCGAACTGGTCGGCCGGCGGCGGGTTGCGCCCGAGCAGGTCGAAGAGGGAGCCGCCCGACGAAGCGAGGAGCGAGACGGCGCCGACGAGGATGAGCAGCGGCACGAGCGCCCAGAGGCGCCAGCCGTAACCGCGCGCCGCCACCGCGCCCGAGGCCACCTACTCCACCTCGAAGAAGCCCATCCAGCCGAGCTCCGCGAACTCGCTCTGGTGAGCGTGGAACATGAAACGCCCGCTGTTCGCGAACTCGATCTCGATGATGCCTCGCTCGCCCTGGCACAGCATCACGGTGTCCGTGTATTCGAAATGGTCGGTCGACCCGGTTGGGTAATAGCGGAAGAACTCACCGTGCAGATGGAGGGAGTTGATGAGATCGAACTCCGTGAGGTTGGCGAGGTAGATCCGGACGAGCTCGCCCTTCTTGACGCGGATCGGATACTTCGCGTAGTAGAAGGCAATCCCGTTGACGGTGTAGAAGTTGTTCTCGCCGTCGCCGTCCGTGTCGTAGCCGTTCATGATCATCACGAGCTCGCGCGCAGGCTTCCTCGGCCTGGGTGGGTCGATGATGAAGGCGCCGTAGAGGCCTTTGTGGATGTGCTTCTTGAGCGGTGTCGCATGGCAGTGGTAGAGCTGCATCCCGTATGGGCGCGCCGGGAACTCGTAAGTGAACTCGCTGCCCGGCGGGACGGGCTCGAAGACGCCGTCCATGTCTCCCGGGTGGATGCCGTGAAAGTGGATCGTGTGCGGGTGGGAGCCGCCGTTCACGAGCTTCACGCGCAGGAGGTCGTCCTCGGTCGCGCGGATGACCGGCCCCGGGACAGTGCCGTTGTACGTCCAGGCGTTGAACTCGACATTCTGCGCGACCTGGATCGTGCGGTCGAGGGCCGTCAGGTTGTACTCACGGAGGCGGCCGGGCTTGTGCGGAAGGGCTCGGGGAGGGGTGAGGAGCGCGTCGAGGGCGTGTGGGCCGCCGGGCGCGGGAACCTCGTCGCCGATCATTGCCGCGTGGCCGATAAGTGGGTGCTCGTGGCCTTCGTGGATCGCGAGCGGCTCGCCGCCTCGAGCGGCGCTCGGCCAGGCGAGCTTGGCGAGAGGGGCCGCGGCTACGACTGGAAGCGTGCCGGCGAGCAGCTGCTTTCTGCTGAATTTAGCCAAGACGAAATCCTCTTTTAGTCTACACTGAGAATCATGATTGGGGATCTCAGCGCCGCCTCTCAGGACTACCTCAAAGAGATTCACAAGCTGCGCTCGGAAGGTCGTCGCGCGACGACGTCCGCGCTTGCCGACCGAATGAGCGTGCGGCCGCCTTCGGCGACCGCGATGATCAAGAAGCTCGCGGGTCTCGGGCTGGCGAACCACGCGCCCTACCGCGGGGTCGAGCTGACGCCGGCGGGGGAGAAGGTCGCGCTCGAGGTCATCCGGCACCACCGGCTGCTCGAGCAGTACCTCGCGCAGGCGCTCGGCCTCCCGCTCGACGAGGTTCATATCGAAGCCGATCGCCTCGAGCATGTCCTCTCCGAGGAGCTCGAGGCTCGCATCGACCGCACGCTTGGCTACCCGACGCACGACCCGCACGGCGATCCGATCCCGGATCGCAAGCTGAAGCTCGACCGCTCGAAGCTGCGCACGCTGGCGAATCTCGAACCGGGCGACGAGGCGACGATTCGCCGCGTGCCGAGCGACGACGAGGAGCTACTTCGCTATCTGAAGAGCCTCGCGCTCGTTCCGGGGCGCAAAGTGAAGCTACGCACCGTCGCGCCGTTCGGCGGTCCGCTCACCGTGCGGGTCGGCAAAGACGAGCATGCGATCACTCGCGAGCTCGCCGCCGGCATCGGCGTGGCCTAGCTGATCACGGGGGAACCCCTGGTTCCCCCGTGTGCCCCCTCCTTGCATGCGGGGGGCTCGCCGCGCGAACGGTCCAGGAGCCGCCGGTTGAGGGCGTGACCCAGGTGTTCTCCTCTCCGTTGTAAGCCTCCCGCCGGGCGGAGCCCGGCTCCGGCGGCCTATGGCGGTGGCTCTCGGGGAGAAATCTGCGGAACTGGCTGCTTGTGGCGATCTTTCGCCAAGCCCTCGCCTAAGTCGGGGGCTTGAGGACGGCGAACTGGTCCGTCACGTCCAGCTGATCGGAAGTGAACCTGAAAAGTGCCGCCGGCCGGCCGCCGGCTCGGCCCGGCTCACGCCGCTCCCCGGTCGCCTCCAGCAGCCCGCGCCGAACCAGGACACGCTGGAGGTTCGTCGCCGACACGTCGTGCCCGAGCGCGGCGGCGTAGACATCCCGAAGCTCGCTGAGGGAGAACTTCTCGGGCGCGAGCGCGAACCCCAGGTTCGTGTACGAAAGCTTTGCGCGCAGGCGCTCGCGGCCCCCGAGCGTGATCGCTCGATGGTCGAACGCGAGCTTGGGGAGCCGGTCGACCGAGTGCCAGTCTGTGTCCCCGGGCAACGCCGGGTCGACGCCGCGCGGCACGAGCCCGAGGTAGGCAGTGGCCAGCTGCCACTCCTGCGGATGCCGCTTCGGATCGCTCAGCGTCTCGAGCTGCTCCAGATGTGAGAGCTCGCGCACGTCGACCTTGGCCGCCAGGTGCCGGCGGATCGAGCGTTCCAGGGTCTCGCCGCGCTCCAGGTAGCCGCCCGGAAGGGCCCACGCTCCTGCGAACGGATCCTTGGCGCGCTGCCACAGAAGAACCTGGAGCTTTCCGGCCCGGACCTGGAAGACGACCGCCAGGGTCGCGTGCGTCGGAGAGTTTTTCGCTATCGTCGCCATCGAGGTTTTTGACTCTTAGGCAAAAACTTACCGGACTCCTCGTCGCGGCCGCTCTTGCCGGGTCGCTTACTGCGTGTGGTGGCGAGGACAAGCAGACGGCCTCCGGCGCCGATGACGAGGCGATCAAGGTCGGGCTGCTCACGGATCAGGGCCAGCTGAACGACCGCGGGTTCAACGAGCTCGCGTACAACGGGCTCAAGCGAGCCGAGCGGGAGCTCGGAATCCACGGCCGCGTGATCCAGGCCGCGACCGCCGCCGACTACATCCCGAACATGGCGTCGCTCGTCCGCCAGGATTACGACCTGATCATCGGTGTCGGCTTCGCGCAGGGCGATGCGGTCGCCAAAGCAGCCTCGAGGTTCCCCGACACGAAGTTCGAGATCATCGACGTCGATCAGTCGGGCCTCGCGGGCAAGCCAAAGAACGTCGTCGGACTTCTCTTCAAGGAGGAGCAGGTCGGCTACCTCGCCGGGTACGCGGCCGGCCTGGCCGAAAGGCGGCGCCCGGGCGCCGACATCGTCAGCTCCGTCGGCGGCATGAAGGAGCCGCCCGTCGACCGCTTCATCGCCGGCTACCAGGCGGGGGCCAAGGCGGCCCTCCCCGACGTGAAGGTGCTGAACGGGTACTCGCAGGACTGGGACGACGTGGCGAAATGCAAGGAGCTGGCACTCACTCAGATCGAGCAGGGCTCCGGCGTCGTCTTCCAGGTCGCGGGAGGCTGCGGTCTGGGCGCGCTCGACGCCGCGAAACAGAAGCAGGTGTGGGGCATCGGCGTGGACGCCGACCAGTCGTTCCTCGGCCCGCACGTACTGACCAGCGCGCTCAAGCGAGTCGACGAGGCCGTGTTCTCGACCATCGAGTCGGTTCAGGACGGAAGCTGGAAGGGCGGGCGCAACCTGGTCTTCGGCCTCTCGCAGGACGGGGTCGGGCTCGGCACGTTCAGCCCGAAGGTCCCACAGGAGGACCGGAAGGCGATCGACGCCGTTGCCAAGAAGATCGCCGCTGGCGACGTGACGATCCCGACCAGCCTCTAGCTGACTAGTCCGCCGGCGATCGCTGCGACGACGCGGATCTCCTCGCCGCCGGCGAGGTTCTCGTCCAGGCCGCCGCGGTTGCGCACGTCGACGCCATCGACGTAGACATTCACGAGCGGGCGCAACTCGCTTTGCTCGTCGAAGAGCAGGCCGCGGATGGGTAGCTCTCGCAGCGCCTCGCGGGGGCTCGAAGCCTCCACCTCGAATCGGTTCCGCCCGCCCGCCTCGGTGGCGAGCAGGGACGGAAGGAGCACTACGACTGCCACGCTCCGACTTCGATCGAGAGCACCGGCGGGAGGTTCTCGGCGGCGGTGATCCACTCTCCGCCTTCGTCCGGCGACACGAAGACCGACCCGCTCTGCGTGCCGACGTAGACGCCGGCCGGGTCGAGCCGGTCGAAAGCCATGCCCTCCCGCAGCACAGCCAGCCACGCGGGCTCGGGCAAACCTTTCGCGGCCAACGCCCAGCTCGCCCCGCCATCCGTCGTCTTGTAGACGCCGAGCCGACCGTCGGACGTGACGCGGTTCTCGGCGCCCTCCTCGGGGACGACGTACGCCACGTCCGGATCGCGTGGATGCAGCGCGAGGGGGAAGCCGAAGCCGCTCGGGAGACCGTTCGCCTCGAGGCGCTCCCAGTTGTCGCCCCGGTCGTCGGAGCGGTAGACGCCGCAGTGGTTCTGCTGCCAGAGACGGTCCGGCTGTTCGGGGTGGACGAGGAGCTTGTGCACGCACTGGCCGACCTCGGGGAATGGGTCGTCCGGCATGAAGTCGGCGGCTGTGCCCTTGTTCACAGGCGTCCATGTCTCGCCGCCGTCCTCGGAGCGGAAGGCCCCAGCTGCGGAGATCCCGGCGTAGATCGCCCCGTCCGGGGAGATCTGGATCGAGTGGCAGCACATCCCGCCGCCGCCGGGCTGCCAGCGCTCGCGCGACGGGTGGTCGAAGAGGCCCGTGACGAGCTCCCATTCGACCCCGCCGTCTCCTGAGCGAAAGAGCGCCCCCGGTGCCGCGCCGAGCCACAGCTCGGAGTCGCGTCCGGGCTCGATGTGCCAGGTCTTCTCGAGCTTGAGCTCCCCGTCCTCGGGTAGGCCGAGCTGCTCGGCGTGCTCCCAGGTCTGGCCGCGGTCGCGGGAGCGGTGCACGTTGGGGCCGTACGCGAAGGTGTTCGAGCAGGCGTACATGACATCGTCCCGCGGGTCGAGGATCGCGTGGTAGATCTCCCAACCGGGGACGAGCGGGCCTTCGACCTGCCAGTCGCGGCGACCCTCGTCGCTCGTCAGCAGGAAGAGCCCCTTGCGCGTGCCGGCGAGGACGAGCATCGTCGCTAGCCTAAAGCAGCGTGGCGTCACTCAACGGGAAGCAGGCGAAGCTCTTCCTCGACAAGAACCTCGGGGCGGTGGCGACCATCCGCGAAGACGGCACGCCCCACGTGACGCCGGTCTGGGTCGACTACGACGGCAAGGACGTCCTCTTCAACACGGCCTCGCCCCGCGCGAAGTGGAAGTACCTGAAACGTGATCCGCGCGTGACGATCGAAGTGCACTCCCTCGAGGATCCCTACGAATACGTGATGGTCAGCGGCACCGCCGAGCTCGAGGAGGACGAAGAGGCGGCGAACCGGCACATCGACAAGATGTCTCTGAAGTACAGGGGCATTCCGAAGTACCAAAACCACAGGCCGGGCGAGCGCCGGGTGATCGTTCGCGTGAAGCCCGAGCGCGTCTACCCGAAGTGAGCGTGACAGTCTGCGAGGTCGGCCCGAGGGACGGCCTGCAGAACGAGCGGGACGTCCTTCCGCCGAAGACCCGCGTGGAGCTCGTCAACCGGCTCGTAGCTACGGGCCTGCCGCGGATCGAGGCCGTCAGCTTCGTCCGCGACGACGCGGTCCCGCAGATGGCCGGCGCCGAGGAGGTCGTCCAGGGAATCGAGCGCCGCGAGGGGGTCGAGTACGTGGGCCTCGTGTTGAACGAGAAGGGCTACGAGCGCTTCAGGGCGAGCGGGCTCGACCGCGTGAATCTCACTATTGGTGCGACCGAGAGCTTCAACCAACGGAACGGCAACGCGACCCTCGACGAGGCCGTCGAACGCGTGACGGCGATCCTCGGTCAGGCGCCCGAGCGCTCGACCCTCACGATCAGCGTCGCCTTCGGCTGCCCGTTCGAGGGTCGGGTCGACCCTGCCGTGGTCGCCTCCCTTGCCGAGCGTTTCCCGGGAGCAGGCGAGATCGTCCTCGCGGACACGATCGGCGTCGCAACGCCGCGGCAGGTCAAGGCACTTGTCGAGCGAACCGGCACCGCCGGCTTTCACGGCCACAACACGCGCAACACCGGGTTCGCGAACGCATACGCGGCGCTCGAGGGCGGTGCATCGCTGCTCGACGCGTCGATCGGCGGCCTCGGCGGGTGCCCCTTCGCACCCCGCGCCACCGGGAACATCGCCACCGAGGATCTCGTCTACATGCTGGAGGGCGACGGGGTCGAAACCGGTGTCGACGTCGACGCGCTGATCGGGATCTCGGAGTGGCTGGAACGAGTCCTCGGGCGCCAGCTCGAAGGGCAGCTCTACCGCGCGGGGTCGTTCCCGAGCAAATCCTCTTAGGCAGCCGTCGGAACGCGCGGGGCGAAGCTGAAGATGGTGTAGAAGCGCTCGAGCATCGCCGGCTTGCCGCTCGCGATCTCCACGGCGCCGGCCGCGAGCGCCTCGCGCGGCGGCAGGTCCCCGGAGGCGAGGCCGTAGAACGTGTCGCGGCTCATGGATACATCGAGGTCGGCACTTTCGGTGGCTCCCATGCCGACGCTCATCCGGCCGTCGTCAAGTCGCACCGTGTACACGTCGTCCCCGACTCGAATGACGTACGTCTCCGTGACGCCGTGGGCCCGCGCCGGGTTGAGGAGCGCGTTGAAGGCGTTCAGGCCCCATTCGGGATAGAAGTCCTCTGCAGCTCCCGGCGGCCCCAGTGTGCGCGCCCCCCAGCGTGCGAGCGCATAGAGGGGCTCCTCGAGCTCTGCGCCATACTCGGTGAGCTCATAGACGGTCGAGGCCGCGGGAGGCGGCAGCTTCCGCTTGCGCACGACCCCACCGTGCTCGAGCTCGCGCAGGCGGGCGGCGAGGATGTTCGTCCCGATTCCCGGGAGGCCTTCGATGAGATCGGTGTAGCGCCTCGGCCCCCGCAGGAGCTCGCGGACGATCAGCAGCGCCCACCGTTCGCCGACGAGCCCGAGGGCGTGGCACACAGGGCAGTACTGGTCGTAAGTCTTGGCCACGCTTGTGATCCTACCGCACAAACTTCTGATCCACAAGTTAACACTTGCAAAAGAAAAGTACATCGTGTAGGTTCGCAAGCTAGTGACTGCTAACGGAAGAAGGGAAGGACCATGATTGCCTCTGCTCGACGCAAGTGGATCGGGCTCGCGCTCCTGTGCACAGTGCAGTTCATGGTCGTGCTCGACATCGCGATCGTGAACGTCGCCCTGCCCTCGATCCAGACTGACCTCGGCTTCTCACAGGAGAACCTCCAGTGGGTGATCAGCGCCTACGCCCTGTTCTTCGGCGGGTTCCTGCTGCTTGGTGGCCGTGCCGCCGACCTCTTGGGGCGCCGCCGCCTCTTTCTCGCCGGCATCGTCGTCTTCACCGGCGCCTCGCTCGTCTCCGGCCTGGCCTGGAATGAAGAGGCCCTGATCGGTGCTCGCGCCCTGCAAGGGCTCGGTGCCGCGATCATCTCTCCGGCGGCGCTCTCGATCCTGATGACGATGTTCGCCGAGGGGAAGGAACGGAACACCGCACTCGGCGCCTGGGGCGCTGTCGGCGCCTTCGGCGCCGTAGCAGGCGTTCTCCTGGGTGGCATCTTCACCGACCTGCTCAGCTGGGAGTGGATCTTCTTCGTCAACGTGCCGGTCGGCATCGCCGCGTTCGCGATCACACCGCTTCTGATCGCCGAGAGCCGCGACGAGACTGCCGAGAGCTTCGACATCCCTGGGGCGGTGCTCGTGACGAGCAGCCTTGTCGCGCTCGTCTACGCGATCACGCAGGCGAACGACTACGGCTGGGCGTCGCTCGAGACGATTGGTCTCTTTGCAGCCTCGGCCTTGCTGATGGCGGCTTTCCTGGCCTGGGAGAGTCGCGTGAAGGACCCGCTGATGCCGTTCTCGATCTTCCGCCTGAGGACTCTGGTCGGTGCCAACGTCGCCGGGCTGATCCTGGGCACGGCGATGTTCGGGATGTTCCTCATGCTCACGCTGTACATGCAGCAGGTGCTCGGCTACTCGCCGCTTCGCACCGGCGTCGCCTACCTGGCCGTAGCCGGGACAGCGATCTTC
>Ga0210378_10000119_pt1 | contig 35669 bp, 34 predicted proteins | sample PLM1_60_b1redo_FD_155465 | JGI IMG/M metagenome (GOLD analysis project Ga0210378, IMG submission 155465) | Groundwater sediment microbial communities from an aquifer in East River, Colorado, USA - PLM1_60_b1 redo | ecosystem: Environmental > Terrestrial > Soil > Riparian zone | place: USA: East... | reverse complement strand
CGCACCGTCGCCACGAAGAACGTCAGGTCGGCCTCGGGCGTGTCGCTGGCGAGGATGTCGCGCGGGCGGCTCCACGGCAGCTCCGCGGACCCGTATCGGTCAAGATTGCGAGTCGAGATCGGCTCGGTCATGGTGTCAGTCATACCCATGCGTCGAACCGGCCGCACGCAAATCGACACCCGAACCGACGAAAATCGTCCGTCTCGGTCAGGCCGGGTCGCCGCCGAATCCGATCTCGTTGCCGTCCGGGTCACGGAAGGTGGCCTTGCGGACGCCGTTGGCGTAGGTCTCGCGTTCGGCCGGCTCCAGGCCCCGCTCGGCGATCTGGGAGATGTGGGCGTCGAAGTCGCCGACGAAAACAGTGTGCATGGCGTGCCCGGCATGCTCGGGTCGCACGTCGATGTATACGTACCGATGCTCGGCAATCTGCGACACCTCGTCGTCGCTGATCTGGATGTGGTCGAGGGTCAGGCAGCTGATCGCGGCGGGTTGCTGGGCGTAGAGCAGGACAAGCAGGCCAGCGACGCGGTCCTCGGGATTGAGGGTGTTGTCGTGCAGCAGGTGGCGGGCTCGGGCCCGTCAACGCGCGGCATCTCAGACGCCCTCAACACTTTGCCCTTGCGCTAAGTGTTGCAGCACGAGATACTTAGCCACGTGGCACAGTATTCGGCGCAGCTTGACGGCCTGTTTGTCGCCCTCGCCGACCCAACTCGGCGCGCCGTCATCCGTCGCCTCGGCCGCGGGCCGGCGAGCGTCGGGGACCTCGCCGGCGAGTTCCCGATGACCCTCCCCTCGTTCATGAAGCACGTGCGGACGCTCGAGTCGAACGGGTTGATCCGCACGGTCAAGTCCGGCCGGGTGCGCACCTGCGTGCTCAACCGCGAGCGCCTCGCCCTCGTGGACGGCTGGCTCGCGGAGCAGCGCCGGATCTGGGAGGAACGCACCGACCGCCTCGAACGGTTCGTCACCGATCCCAAGGAGAGCCGACAGTGATTCCCGATCTCGACCTCAGCCTGGAGCGGGTCATCCGCGCCTCGCGCACGACCCTCTGGTCCGCGTGGACCGACCCGTCCCGCCTCGAGAGGTGGTGGGTCCCGGCTCCGACCCTGTGCCGCGTCGACCGCCTGGACGTTAGGCCGGGCGGTGCGTTCGTGACACGACTGAGCGACGACGGGGTCGTGTTCGTCCCGCACGTCGACGCGTGCTTCCTCGTCGTCGACGAACTCGAGCGGATCGTGTTCACGAACGCGATCGACAGCGCGTGGCGCCCCACGAATCCCGCCCCGCTCCCCATGACCGCCGAGATCACCCTGAGCGACCACCCGGACGGCACGGACTACCGAATCGTCGTCCGCCACGGCGATCCCGCCGCTCGCGTCCGCCACGAGGAGCTCGGCTTCTCGACGGGCTGGGGAAGGTGCACCGAGCAACTCGCCCGGCTCGCCGAGAGCGAGGCCGCGCTATGAGGCTCGCCCTCACGGAGTTCCTCACGCTCGACGGTGTCAGCCAAGGGCCCGGCTCGCCCGCCGAGGACACGAGCGACGGATTCACGCGAGGCGGCTGGCTGGTTCCCTACCTGGACGAGCAGTTCGTCCACCGCGCCTCCGACTGGCTGGATCTCGCCGACGGCCTGCTGCTCGGGCGACGGACATACGAGGCGTTCGCGCGCGACTGGCCGCAGATCACCGACCCGGACGATCCGTTCACCGGGCGGATGAACTCGCTGCCCAAGTACGTCGTGTCGAACACCCTCACCGAGGAGAGTTGGCACCCGACGACAGTGCTGAGGGGCGATCCGGTCCAGACGGTCGGGGCGCTCAAGGCGCAACCGGGGCGGGAGCTCCAGATCCACGGCAGCGCCCGTCTCGGCAACTCCCTACTGGCCGCGGGCTTGGTCGACACGCTCCGGCTCGTGGTCGCTCCCACCGTGATCGGGACCGGGCGGCGGCTACTCACCCACCCTGGCCAGCCTGTTGGCCTGCGGCTCCACCGCCACGAGGTGACTGCCACGGGGCTGCTGCTGCTTGAGTACGAGACAGCCGGCGATGCGCCGGTGGCTGAATACGAGGGCGTCACCAGCCTCGTCTAGCCGCCCTGGCCGCCGGAGCGGCGCTGGGGCGTGGCCGCTAACCGGGACGCCGCCAAAGCAAACGTGGCGGGACGGGCGGAAGCCGTCCCTCCGCCCGTCCCGCTGCTGTCGGTCAGGAGGCGAGTTGATCGGCCCAAGCGCCTCCACGCCGTCCCCTGGGCGAGGCGCACCTTCAGGGCAGAGGTTCAACTCTGGAGGTGTGTCATGGCGAAGGCGACGAAAGGCGTGGTCTTCAAGCGGTGCTGGTGCCCCGACCCGGCGACCGGGCGGCGCGGCGGCCGGACCTGTCCGAAGCTGGCCGAGCGCAGCCACGGCACCTGGTATTTCGGCTGCTCGGTGTCCGACCTGTGGGGCCGGCGCCGACAGATCCGCCGCGGCGGATTCGCGTCCAAGGCCGCCGCCACCCGTGCCCGGGATGCGGTCCTGGCGCAGTCCTGCGAGCAGACAACCGCGCACCTGTGGACCCTGGAACCTGGCTCGGCTTCTGGCTCTCGACCCGCCGGTCCATCCGCCCCAGCACCGCGCGCACCTACCGGACGCACATCGACCGGTATCTCGTTCCCGCCCTGGGCCACTTGCGCCTGGCCGAACTCACCGGCCGGGACACCAGCCCGGCCGCTGGGCCAGCCCCTGCAACACCGAACATCGAGCACGTTGTCGTCGTGCTCCTGTCCATCGTGGTCAGTCTTGCTCTGGCCCATCGACGGCAAGCCCGTACCTAGGTACCGAATGCAAGGCATTTGACACGATACCTGGGTACAGGGTTGATGCTGGACGGGTGAGGACGAGCGAGGTGGCCGCGCAGGCGGCCGTGAACGCGCAGACACTGCGGTACTACGAGCGGCGAGGGCTGCTGCCGGAGCCGGACCGGTCGGCGTCGGGGTACCGGGCCTATCCGCCGGAGGCGGTGCGGCGGGTGCGGTTCATCAAGCGGGCCCAGGAGCTGGGCTTCACCCTCGACGATATCGAGACGCTGCTGCACCTGGCCGACGGTGGTCCGGACAGTTGCGACGGCGTACGGGCGATCGCGACGGCGAAGGTCACCGACCTGGAGGAACGCATCGCGGACCTGCAGGCGCTGTGGGACGGGCTGACCCGGCTGGTGGCGACCTGTGAGAAGCCGCGCGCAGAGCGGGAGTGCCCAATCCTGCACGAACTCGACGCCGCGATCGCCCCGCCACCGTCCGTCGCGGATGCCACGTCATGAGGACGGAGGCGACGACCTTGCGCACACTCCCACACCGGTCGATCGGTCCGTGGGGCACCGCCGCTCGGATCGCGCTGGGTCTCGTGTTCGTAGTGAGCGTGCTGCACGGTCACTGGGCGCGAGGTTGGCACCCGACGGCGTGGCTGCTGGGCGTCGCGGTCTTCCCTGCGGTGGTGCTGGCCGGCCATTGGTGGTGGGCCCGCCGTAACCCGGATCCCCTGCGCGCCACCGGGCCGGTGGGTCACGCCGTCAACCTCGGTGCGTTCCTCGCCCTGTATCTGACCTGGTGGTACGCGCCGGCGGTGGACGTCACGAGCGATGCCGCACTGCTCTTCTACGGCGGTTCAATGCTGGTCGCGGCGGCGCGCGGCGATGCGGGCTGTGAGGTGCTGGCCGTCTCGAACTGGCTGCTGAGGCGCGACGACCAAGTCGGCTGCGCACCGTTCTGGCCGATCGACGCGCTGGAAACAGCCCGTGCCCAGCGTACGACAAACGGATCCCGCACCGGAGGTTCCTGATGCGCGTTGAGCTGCTGCTCACCCCGGACTGTCCCCACGCCGATGCCGCCCGCATCACCGTCGACCATTGCCTCCAGCAGTTGGGGATCGCCGTGCCGGTCATTGAACGACTGGGCGACTACCCGTCGCCGACACTCCTCGTCGACGGGGTTGACGTCATGAACGACACTCCGGGAACGCCGCGCGCCCAGGCGTGCCGACTCGATGTGCCCACCGAGTCCCGCGTCCTGGCCGCACTCCGCGGCCGGCCCACCGCGCCCACCGACCGCTAGGCGGAGGAGCCGTCGTGACGGCACCCGATGCCTACCTAACCGACCTCGCTCGTGGAGCCACCGGCGAACGCGTCGCGTCGCTTACCGACCGCGCGCCGCGTGCACCGCGCGGTGTTGCGGACCTTCGCTGACACCAGCGAACCACCGACCCGCCGACCCGCCGACCCGCCGAACACTGGAGCACGCCGCTGGAGACGCCGGCGCTGCCGAGGTCGCCCTGCTGCGGGTCCCGCTCCCCGGCCACCTGCGCCACCTCCAGCTGGCCAAACCCGGCGGGTCGGTGCTCGTACCGAACGAGGACGCCGACGCGCTGCTCACCGTGGCCCTGCCCGCCGGCACCGTGCTGGACCGGATCCCGGTCGGCGACTACCCGCACGACGCCACCGCAAGCCAAGACGGCACCATCGCGGTCACCGACGAATTCGGCGGAACCCTCGCCCTCGTCCGGGACGGCCGCACCGTGCACCGGTTCACCGACCCGACCCAGCCCGGCGGGCTCGCCGCCGGCAACCACCTCGTCGGCATGGTCGACGTCCGCAACAACGCCCTGTCGCTCTACGACACCACCCGGCGCACGCGGATCGGGCGCGTCCCCGCCGGTGACGGGCCTACCCACGTCGTCGCCGACCGCCGCGGCCGGCCGCTCGTTACCGACACCCGCGGCGACAAACTCCTTACCTTCACCACCCCGGACCTGCGGCAGGTCCACGCCACCCCGCTGCCAGGAACTCCGTACGGGCTTGCCTACGACCCGGTGCGCGACCGGCTCTCGGGCAACCCTCACCGCCCGCAACCAGCTCATCGGCCTCACCCTCGGCGACGGCTCGCCCCGCGAGACCCCCCGCCTGCCCACCGTCCGCCAACCCAACACGGTCGCCGTCGACCCCGGCACCGGCCGGGTGTTCGTCACCAGCCGCGCCGACGGCACCCTCCAGCTCGTCGACCTGCCCAACCATCCACGGTGAAGGCGAACAGACGTGACCACCCCGTCCGGCGCCGAGCCGTCGCGCGGCACACGCATTCCGTTCCTCCCCTAGCGGCCCGAGCGGATCCCGATCGCCGACGGCCTGCGGCGGGGCGAGCAGCTCGCCGTGTGGAGCCCACGCCAACTGGCCACGTTCCTCGACTACGTCCGCGACGAACGGCTGTACGCCCTGTGGTGGCTCGTCGCGTTGGGAGGCCGCGCCGCGGTGAAGCCATCGGACTGCCCTGGGACAACGTGGACCTCGACCGCCGCCAGCTCACCATGAGCCAGCAACTCACCGTCGACGCCAGCACATTCGCGGTCAGCGCGCCGAAGAGCCGAGCCAGCCACCGCGTCATCGCGCTCGACGAGCACACCGTCCAGGTGCTGCGCGAGCACGCCCGCCGGCAGCGCCTCGACCATCTGCGCGCAGGACACGCCTGGCAGCAGACCGGCTACGTGTTCACCCGCCGCGACGGCACCCCACTCCGCCCGGACTCCGTCACCCAACGGTTCCGGAAACTCGCCAACCCCGCCGACCTGCCGCCGGTCCGCTTCCACGACCTCCGCCACGGCGCCGCCAGCCTCGCCCACGCCGCCGGCGCCGACCTCAAGACCATCCAGGACCAGCTCGGGCACGCCCGCATCGTGCTCACCGCCCTCCGGAGAGACCAGCGAACGCCTCCGCCAACCGAACACCGCGCGACCCGTGGCCGATCGACCGCCGGACAAGTCCACAGCCACCGACCCTGCCCCGCCGGCCCGAGCAGCCCAAACGCGCACGAAACGGCGGAATCGGCCGGTCAAGCGCGGACAACGGCAGGGCAACGGCCGTCGACAAAGGACGCTGAGATAGCCTGTTCTCGCAGGTCAGGAGGTAGGCCGCCGGGGGATCGAACCCCGAACCGATGGACTAAGAGCGGTCGGCCGGGGCCGCTCCCTGTCCTGGCCGGGTAACTTCTCTCCCGATGTTCATCTTCTCAGGTCTAGAAGCGGACTACGGCGGATGCCTACTCTCAGTATCGTCAGAGAGGGGCGCCGCTGATGTTGCCCGACTCCATTGCCCTCGGCATACCCGGGTTGCAGTTCGCCCCGGGGGACCACATCTGCGCGTTCTATCCGAGCTTGGCGGAGCGCGACGAGATCCTGATCCCGTACCTCCGGGAGGGCTTGAAGGCCGGGGACAAGTGCATCTGCGTGGTCGACTCCACCGTCCCGGAGGTGGTCTTCGCCGCCCTCGGCGCGGACGTCGACCTCGGGTCCTGCCTCGAACGGCAGCAGCTTGAGGTGCAGCGGTCCGAGGACACCTACTTCTGCGACGGCAGCTTCTGCGCCGGTGTGATGCTGGACTTCTGGGACCGTTCGATCGGCGAGGCCATGGCGGGTGGGTTCGGCTTCACCCGGGCGGTAGGCGAGATGACGTGGGCGCTGCGCGAGATGCCGGGCGTCGAGGAGCTGGTGGAGTACGAGGCCAGGCTGAACAAGTTCCTGCCGCGCTACCCGCAGGTGATCCTCTGCCTGTACGAGCTCGATCGCTTCAGCGGCGAGGTGTTGGTCGACGTGCTCAAGACACATCCCAAGGTGCTGCTCGGGGGCATGGTGCTGGACAACCCGTACTACCTCGAGCCGGACGAGTTCCTCGCCACCCGGCACTGATCATGCTGGCCGGCCACACCGCCAGCTCCGACGCCGAGCTTCGCGATCAGCTGTCCAACCTGCAGGGACTGCTGATGCTGTCGATGCTGATGACGGAGGGCGGCGACGAAGGCAAGATCTTGCACCTTGCGGCGACGTCGGTTCCGTCATTCGGTCGCTGTCACATGGTCGGCGTATTCCTCGGCGACGAGTGGTGGCAGGGCACTTCGGCGCCGATTCCGGCAGCGGATGTGCGTGCCGAGGTGGAGGCACAGCTCGCTGCCCTGGGTCGCACCGGTGGTGTCATCGCGGTCCCGGGGCAGGCGTGGGCCCTGGCCCTGCCACTGCGTAGCCTCGGGGGTCACCGCGGCTATCTCATGGTCGGTGCCGCGGATCAGCCGTCCCAGTCCGAGCAGTTCCTGCTGCGGGTGCTCGCACAGCAGACCGGAGTGGCTCTGGCGAACGCCCGGCTGCACGCGAAGGAGCGCGCAACCGCTGAGGAACTACGCGCCGCTAACACGGCGCTGGCCGAGACCGTGCGCGCGCTGGAGCGGACCACGCAGATCCACGATCGGTTCACGCGGGTGGCGGTGTCCGGCGAGGGGCAGGAGGGGATCGCACGTGCGGTGCATGAGCTGACCGGGTACCGGGTCGCGGTGGAGGACCGGTACGGCAACCTGCGCGCCTGGGCCGGCCCGAACCGGCCCGATCCTTATCCGAAGGATCCGCCGGCCAGGCGTGAGCAGATGCTGCGCCGGGCGCTGCGCGAGGGGCGGCCGATCCGCGAGGGCGGCCGGCTGCTGGCCATCGCGAGCCCCGGTGCCGACGTACTCGGTGTGTTGGCGGTGATCGATCCGGGCGGGACGGCGGGAGACCAGGAGCAGATCGCGCTCGAGCATGGCGCCACCGTGCTGGCGATGGAACTGGCCCGGCTGCGCAGCCTGGCCGAGACGGAGTTGCGGCTGCGGCGCGACCTGGTGGAGGAGCTGCTCTCTGGCACGGACGAGGAGAGCGCACTGGGGCGGGCGCAGGCCCTGGGCCACGACCTGGAGCGGCGGCACCGGGTCGTGGTGGCCGAGGGGCGCGGTCGTACCGGGGACGAGGACGCGTTTTTCCACGCGGTACAGCGAGCGGCCCGCGGATGTGGCGTCGGGGTGCTGCTGGTCGCTCGCGGCGGTGCCGTCGTCGTGCTGTCGGCTGCCGACGTGTCCTGGGAGGCGTTCCGGGTAGCGGTGCTGACCGAACTCGGCGGCGGCCGGTGCCGCATCGGGGTGGGAGGCTGGTGCGAGCGGCCCAGCGACTTCCCACGCTCGTACCGGGAAGCCCAGCTGGCGCTGAAGATGCAGCGCACCGCGCGCGGCGAGGATCATGCGACCTGTTTCGAGGATCTCGGCCTGTATCGGATCCTGTCCGAGCTCGAGGATCCGTCGGCGGTCGAACGCTTCGTCCGCCAGTGGCTGGGCTCACTGCTGGACTACGACGCGCGCAAGCGGTCCGAACTGGTCTCCACATTGACGCAGTACCTGGAGTGCGGCGGCAGCTACGACACCACGGCCGCTGCGCTGTCGGTACACCGCAGCACGCTGAAGTACCGGCTGCAGCGGATCCGGGAGATCTCCGGACACGACCTCGCTGACCCGGATACGAACTTCAACCTGCAACTCGCCACTCGCGCCTGGCGGACGCTGCAGACCCTCCGGGCCTGAACAACGTGTGCCCGTTCAGCGCCCGTGCCGCTGCCAGAACTCCGCGAACAGCTCCTCCTCGCTGACGGGATGCGCGGCAACCGGACGGGCCACCCACGTGAGGTTGACGAAGTGGCGGACGTTCACGTTCTCGGTGGTGATGTTGCCGCCCCAGGTCCCGCAGCTCAGGCTGAGGGTGAACGGCAGGCCGTTGCGGGGGCTGCCCGCGCCCTCGTTAAGGTTCTGGTTGACGAGGACGCGCGCCGTCTTGGTCCCGAGCGCGAGCGCGTCGATGTGTTCGTCGCGGTCGGTGTGGATGCCGCAGGTGTGCCCGAGGCCCTGGTAGCCAGTGATCGCGTTGACCAGATCGACGGCGGACTCGATGCCACCCGCGTACCGGTACAGCGCCAGCACCACCGAGAGTTTCTCGCCGGAGAACGGGTGATCGTGGCCGACGCCGTCCTCTTCCACGAGCAGGAACGTGCGGTCACCGGGAATCGTGAATCCGGCCAGCTCCGCGATCTTGCCGGCGGGTTTGGCGATCACGTCCGGCGACGGGATTGCCGCGCCGTCCGGCCACATCCGCCGGGCCAGCGCCTCCCTCTGCTCGGGGCCGCACAGGTATCCGCCCTGGGCGACGAGGCGTTCCAGCAAGTGCGGGTAGATGCTGTCCTCGGCCACTACCGCGTTGTCGGCCAGGCAACTGGTGGCGTAGTCGAAGGTCTTGGCGCCGGCGATGGCCGCGGCCGCATCGTCCAAGTCGGCGGTCTCGTCGACCACGTGCACGGCGTTGCCCACCCCGACGCCGTACGCGGGAGTGCCCGAGCTGTAGGCGGCCTTGACCATCGAGGCGCCGCCGGTGGCCACGATCAGGTCGACCTGGCGCATCAGCTCCTGGGTTCTGGCGATCGACGGCGCCGGCAGCATCTGCACCAGATCGGCGGGGGCTCCGACCTGCTCACAGGCCTCGCGCATGAAGCCCACCACGGCGGCGGTGGTGTCGGTGGTCCGGGGGTGCGGGGCCACCACGATCGCGTTGCGGCCCTTGAGCGCGAACAGTGCCTTGACCGGCGGCGTCGCGTCCGGACCGGTGGTGGGGATGAGCGCGGCGACCACCCCGACCGGCTTGGCGATCTTCACCAGGCCGCGGTCCGGGTCCTCCTCCACGACGCCGACGGTGCGCGCCGAACGCATGTCGGAGAGCACGCCGAGGACCCGCTTCCTGATCTTGGTGACCTTGTCGTCGTAGTTGCCGAAGCCGCCCTCGTCGACCGCCAGCTTGGCCAGCGCCTCCGCTCGGTCCGTACGGCTGACGCCCCAGGCCACCGCGGTGCACAGTTCGTCGACCTGCTCCTGGGAGTACTCCGCGATGGCCGCCTGCGCCGCCCTGGCCCGGGCCACCACTGCGGCAACGTCTCGCCGCACGGTCTCCTGCTCTGCCGCATCGTTCATGGCTACCACCCTGCTTCGCGGATCCCCCGAGGCGATTCGGCACCGCAGGACGAACTCCGTACGGGAGTTCGGCTCCACGGGACGTCGCTCCCGGCAGGGTGTGGCCGCATGCTGCGGTTATGGACGTGTTCACCGCATCGCTCGGCAATCCGGAATGGCGTGCGGTCATCGACCGCGCCGAGGCGGGCCAGATCAGCGAGCCCATCTGGAACGTCAATCGCGACGACTCCCGCGAATTCGACGCGATCTTCGTCGGCGGCGGCGCGGGCGGGCGCTTCGGCTCCGCGTACCTGCGGGCCGGCGGCGGCCGCCAGTTGACCATCGACCGCTGGCCGTTCCTCGGCGGAACGTGCCCGCACCAGGCGTGCGTTCCGCACCACCTGTTCTCCGAGGCGGCCCGTGAACTCGACCTGGCGCGCTGGATGTCGGGCTCGCTGTGGTTCGGCGAATTCGAGGAGAAGCGGGCATCGATCCTGCAGGTCGTCGAGCTGTTCCGGGCCGGCCGCAACTCCGCCCACTCGTTCATGAACTGGCAGAGCAAGGAACAGCTCGGGATGGAATACATCCTGAACGCCGGGGCCACAGTCGTCGACGAGCGCACCGTGGAGGTCGCCGGTAAGCGGTTTACCGCGCGTAACCTCGTGCTCGGCACCGGCGCGCACACCGAGTACCCCGACGTCGGCGGCATCGACCTGCCGGGCGTGTACGACTTCGCGAGCCTGGTGGAGGACCTCGACTACGAGCCGAACCGATGCGTCATCATCGGCGGCTCCAAGGTGGCCGTCGAGTACGGCTCGTTCTTCCAGGCGGCCGGCTGCCCGACCACGATCGTGTCCCGCAGCCCGTTGCTGCGGACGGCGAGCCTGCACCACGTCGACGAAGACCTGCGGCGTTTCGTGGTTGACGGGATGCGTACCCGCGGCATGACGATCCTGGAAGAGGCTCACCCGCTCGAGGTCGTCGGCGACGGCCGGGTCACCGGGGTGCGAGTACGGCTCGCGGACGGAAGCGAGCCGACGCTGCAGGCCGACTTCGTTTTCGTCGGGACCGGCGAGCGGGCCAACTCCGAACCGTTCGCGCAGGCACTGGGCGTCGAGGTGGACAGTCGCGGATCGATCGTCGTCAACTCCCGGATGCAGACGTCGGTACCCGGCGTGTACGCCATCGGGGACCTGATCGGCCCACCGATGGAGATGTTCAAGGCGCGCAAGTGCGGCATGACCGCGGCCCGCAACATCATGGGCGAGCCGTATGAGTTCGACTTCTCGGAGTACCCGGATTTCCTGCACTCGACGTACGAGGTCACCTGGGTGGGGCTGACCGAGGCCGAGGCCCGGGAGCGGTGCGAGCACGTGGCGGTCATCCAGATGCCGCCACCGGGGGTCGGCTTCGGCGACATCCCGCTGCCGTGCGCCGAGGGCAGCATGTTGTACGCGTTCACCCGCCCCGAGTTGAGCGGCTTCCAGAAGTGCGTGATCGACGCGGACAGCCGCCGAGTGCTCGGCCTGCACCACGTCGGATTCGGAGCCAAGGACGCCTTCCAGTACCTCGACTACCTGCTGCGCCGCCCCGGCGGGCTGACCATCGACCAGATGGCCGAGATGAACGAACTGTTCCTGAACCCCGAGCACTTCATCCAGCTGTGCCGGCTGCGCGCCGGCCAGCGCCAGCTCACCAACCTCTGACCGGCCGGCCTGAGCCCCGGCTCAGGAACCGGTCGCGGCCAGCCGCTGTGCCGCGGCCACCAGGTTCTTCTCCGCCTGCTGGGCATGGGCGCGCCGATCGTCTCGCCACCGGGTGGCCACGGCCTGCCGCCGTTCCAGCGCCTGGCAGTGCTCCCGCACCCGCTCGGGCGCGCTGCCGCCCAGCGCGGTGCGACCGGCGACGATGCGGACCGGATCGGACGCCGTGAGCACGGTCTCCGCGTCGAGGTCGATGACCCGATCCAGCACCTCGGCCGCGGCGCGGGACAGATCGGTCTCGGCGATCCGGGTCCGGCCGTCCTCGATGGCGGCGGCCACGCTCCGCGCGACGAGCCGGTACGCGGACCGGTAGTCCAGCCCGTGGGCGAGCACGAGTTCCTCGGCGAGGTCGGCCGCCCCGGTGAAGTGCGCGCCGGCCGCGGCGGCGAGCGCCTCTCGATGCACCGCGAGCGTGCGGACCACCTCGGCACCGAGCGCCACCACTCGCCCGGCGAGGTCGAGTGCGGATGCCACCTCGCCGTACGCGTGCAGCCAGTTGTCGGTACGGGCCGACGGGGTGCGCTGGGTGACCAGCAGGCCGGTCGCCCGGCCGATCAGCGTGCCGGCTCCGGCGCGGATCACCGCGAGGGCGTACGGGTTGCGCTTCTGCGGCATCAGCACCGACGCCCGGCACAGCGAGGCGTCGAGCGTGACATAGCCGAACGGCGGGCTGGCGAAGATCTCCAGGTCCTCGGCCAGCCGGTCGACGGTGATCGCGGCCTGCGCGGCGTTGACCACCGCCTCGGCGAGGCCGTCGGCCGCCCACATCACGTCGCGGGTGTGCGCGCCGGGGCCGGCGAAACCGAGCATCTCGGCCAACCTGGCCCGGTCGATCGGCACCCGGCTGCCGCCCACGCCGCCCACCCCGGCGGGCGAGCGGTCGGCCCACCGGTAGGTCTGTTCGATCCGGTCCAGGTGCCGGGTGGCCTCCTCCCCGAACCCACCGAGATAGTGGCCGAACGTCGACGGCTGCGCCGGCTGAAGGTACGTGGTGTCCGCCCACACCGTGCCGGCGTGCGCGTCGGCCTGCTCGGCGACGGCGGCCAGGAACCGGGTCACCACCTCGTGCAGATGGAGCAGCCGGTCGCGCAGCGCGAGCCGGAAGGCGATGCGGCCGGCTTCCCGCCTGGTCCGGCCGGTGTGGAGCCAGCCAGCGGTGCTGCCCAGCCGCCGCTCGAGTTCGCGCTCGCGGCTGTTGTACGCATCGCCGTACCTGGCGTCGTAGGGGAACTCCTCGGCTGGACTGTCCAGAATGTCCAGCAGGGCGGTCAGCAGGACGCTCGCCTGCCGCGCCGGGATCACCGCTGCCTCGTGCAGCGCCAGGACGTGGGCGAGATCGGCGAGGCCGAGTCCGCGGTGCAGCAGTGGGGCGTCGGCCAGTTCCATGGCGTAGCCCGCCTCGATGAGCTCCGGTGCGGGGCCGCTGCTGATCCGGGCCTCAGCACCCAGATAGCCTTCCGGCACGGGTCGGCTCCGCTCGCTCACATCGATCCCTTCGGTCCGCTGAACAGCGTCGGCGCGCCGCCGGTCACCAGGAACACAACCGGGCCGTCGAGCTGCCCGGCCAGCGCCGCGTCCGCCAGGCTGGCCATCGCCTTGGCCCCGAACACCGGGTCGAGAAAGATCCCCTCGGCACGCGCGACCAGCCGGGCCGCCTGCTCGCCCGCCGGTGACGGCACGCCGTAGCCGGGCCCCAGATACCCGCCGACGACCACGACGTCCCCAGTCCGTGTGTCGGTGCCGGGCAACCCCAGGAGCTGGCCGACGCCGCAGGCGAAAGCCGTGACGCGGGCGACGCACTCCTCGACGGGGCGGCTGACCGTCACACCCACGACCCGGTACGGCGCCCGCAGCCAGCGCGCCCCGGCGACCAGGCCGGCCTGGGTACCGCAGGAACCGGTGGCCAGCCACAAACGCGCCGGGGCCAGCCCGGCCTCCAGCAGCTGGTCGGCAAGCTCCAGGCTGGCCCGCACGTAACCGGCGGCGCCGAGCACGGTGGCGCCGCCGCGTGGCAGGACGCAGGGCCGCCGCCCGGACCGGCGTAGCTCCCCCGCGAGCGTATCGATTCCGCCGTCCACCGATGCCCGATCTGGGTCGCCGGTGAACCGAACGTCCGCCCCGGCCAGCTCGTCGAGCAGCAGGTTTCCGGACGGCGCGACGGGCGAGCCGTAGCAGACCAGGTACGGATCGAGCCCGCAGCGGCGGGCGGCCAGCGCCGCGAGCAGGGCCCAGTTCGACTGCGGCCCCGCGCCGGTGACCAGGCAGTCGCAGTTCTGGGCGAGCGCGTCGGCCATCAGGTACTCCAGGGCCCGCACCTTGTTGCCGCCCAGGCCGAGGCCGGTGAGGTCGTCGCGCTTGAACCACAGCTCGACGCCGAGCGCCTCGCCGAGCCGGAACGCTGGCTGCAGCGGGGTGGGGGTGGCCGCCAGCGGAGTGCGGGGCAGCGCCAGCAGGTCCTTCATCGGCCGGCAGGGTCGGTGCCGTCTCGGCCGGCCACCACCCGATCCACGAACGCGGGGGCGGCGCCGAGGGCGGCGCGCGGATCGAGGCAGCCGGCGATCTCCTCCGGCGCGAGACGCTCGCTGATCCGGGGATCGGCGAGCAGCGCGGCCTCCAGGTCGACGCCGCGTTCCAGGCCGGCCAGCGCCGCCTCGTAGACCACTTGTTGCGCGGCATGCTTACCGATCCGGTCGGCCAGCGCACGCATCACCGGTTCGGACAGCACGTAGCCGCGTTGCGCCCGAAGGTTCGCCTGCATCCGGTCGGCATCGACCTCAAGGCCGGCGAGCAGGCGGCACCCGAAGGCCAGCGCCGCGCCGGTGAACAGGCACGCCTCGGGGACGACGACCCACTCGGTCTTCCACGCCCGGCCGTCCCGCTCGTGCTCGTGGATCATGCCCTCCAGCGCCACCATCGCGTCGGCACGTACCACCCGTGCCAGCGTGACCAGGTGCTCGGACAGTTCGGGGTTGCGCTTGTGCGGCATCGTGATGCTGCCCACCTGCCCAGGCATGAACGGCTCGCGCAGCTCGCCGATCTCCGGGCGTTGGAGGTCGTACACCTCCTGGCCGATCTTGGCCAGGGTGGCCGTCACCATGGCCAGGAGACCGACGAACTCGGCCACCCGGTCGCGGGCAGTGATCCACGGTACGTCCGGGGTGGCCAGCCCGAGTCGGTCGGCGAACGCCGCCAGCAGTGGCAGCGCCTGATCGCCCCAGAACTCCATCGTGCCTAGTGCCCCGCCGAGCTGAACCACTTCCCAGCGGCGCCGTCCCTCGGCTAGCCGCGCCCGGTGCCGTCGTAGCTCGGAGGCCCACACGGCGGCCTTGAACCCGAAGGTGATCGGCAGGCCGGGCTGGCCGTGTGTGCGGCCACACATGATCGTGTCCCGATGCCGCTCCGCGAGCGCGAGGGCCGCCGCCTCGGCGCGCCCGAGGTCGCGGTCAAGGATCCGTGCGACCTCGCGCATGACCAGCGCTGTCCAGGTGTCCGACAAGTCCTGGACCGTGGCCCCGTGGTAGATCCACTCCCCCGCCGCCTCCGGCAGGACCTCCTGCAGGCAGCGGATCAGGCCGAGCGTGGAATGGCCTGTGGCGCGAGTCTGTTCGGCGACCTTCTCAAGGTCGAGCAGCCGCACGTCGGTGTGCTCGCGGATGATCCGTGCGGCCTCCACGGGCACGATGCCCAGCTCGGCCTCCGCCTCGGCCAGCGCGGCGAGGATCTCCAGCCAGGACTGCACCCGGCCCTCGTCGTCGAGCAGGCCGTGCAGCTCGGGAGTTCCCCACAGATGCTTGTAGATGATCGAGTCGACGAGGTGGGCGCCCATCGTCTCGCCCCTACCCGACAGCGGCTTCGTCGCGCGTGTCGACGCCGGTGAGCCAGCGCAGCGCCCGCCGGATCTCGTCGAGATTGGATCCCCACGGCACGACTGCCGTGCCGCCCTCGAACTCGATGCCCCGTTCGAGCAAACAGCACTTGGCCAGCGTCGGCTCCGTTCCCGACGACCGCACCCGCTGCCGTGGGCAGATGTCCACCCGCGGCGGTTCGTCGCCGTAGAAGTGCCGGTGCAGCTGCAGCGAACGCTCGCAGCCGATCAGCGTCCAGTCCTCCCGCCGGGCCGGCCGGGTGTCCAGGAACGCGACCTCGCCAGCCAGGTCCACCCCGGAGCCGCGGCACGGCAGCAGGTAGCGCGGTGCGGGGTGGGCCGCCGCGAGCTGGCGGAGGTCGACCGCGTCGAGCACCAGGTCGATCGGCGGCAGGTCCTCGTCGAAGGCCACCACCTGCTCAGCCATGGCGAGCAGCTTCGGCGGCTCCGGCGGCACCACCTCGGTGACCCGGATCCGCACCGGCGCCGGTTCCCAGATGAAGTTCACGTGCTCGTAGCGGCCCTGTACGACATACGTCCGCGCGCCCGGGCGGGCGTGGCTCAACGCCGTGCGGGCCAGCGCGCTCGCGTTGCCGACGTCGACGTCCGGCGCGGTGATCCAGACCACGTCAGCCGGCCCGGCCAGCACCCGAGCCTCGATCACCGGCGAGAACAGCGGCTCGGTGGACGCCTTGCGCACGGCCACGAGCGCGGCCGCGTCGCCATTGCGCAGCGCGAGATAGTCGGTGCGGCGGTACACCTCCCGCTCAAGCAGGAACGGCACCAGATCCAGCTCGGTGAGCGGTAGGTCCACCTCCTGCACGGACAGGCCGCGGTACGGGCGGGTGATGGTGTTCGGCGCCGGGTCCGGGATCACCGCCGCGCTCCCGCGCCGGTGGTGGCGGTGTCCGCACGCAGGCCCAGCCGCAGCGTCTCCAGCGGCAGCACCTCGTCCGGCGGCACGTTGCCCAGGTTTGCCCCTGCGCCGAACCGACGGATGAACCACGTCTGCTGCGCCTTGCGGGGTGCCTCGAAGATCACCCGATCCACCGGCAGCCGGTCGGCGATCGCCTCGACCAACTCGCCCCGCACGCTGCCGTCCTCGTCGTACAGCCCGACCGTGCCACTCTCCCGACCTTCGGCGATGACCCACCGGGCTCCGGCGGCCAGGTCGGTCTCCATCTCGGCCAGCCACTGCTCCGTCACCACCGGGACGCGGCCGTCCTTCGCGCCGGTCTCGGCGAGCACCGTGAACTCCGCGGACAGCGACCGCACCAGCTCCGTCTTGCGCGCGAGCGTGAGAGCCTGCAGACCGTTGGACACCTCGACCGCGTCGACGCCGATGTCCGCGGCCCACCGCCGCAGCTCGTCGACCCGGCCCTGCGCCGCGCACACCTCCAACAGCGTCCCGCCCAGGCATGTCGTGACGCCCACAGCACTGCACAGCGCGACCCGCTCCTTGACGGCCGGGTCGACGTAGCCGATTCCCCAGCCGATCTTGAGGATGTCGACGAGCTGGCCTGTTCCGGACAGCACCGCCTCCAGCGCCGGAATGGGCATGCCCTTGTCCAGCACGTGGGTGATCCCACGGTCGCGGGGCTTCGGGTCACGAGCGGGCAGGTCGAGGAAGTCCGGACAGTTCCACACGGCCCCTCCACTCGTCGGCATCGGCTCGTGGCTTGCCTGGAACGTAATCCGGGGCAGGTCGGCAGTCAGTGTCTTGGTAGGACGAAGACGTGGCGATCCTTCGTCCCGTCGGGCCATGGAGCCCTCCACCGCCGCGTACCTAGCGTTGCCCAAGGGAGCGGGAGGAGGCGCGTGGTGAGCCGGCGACTGGTTGTGGTCGGTGGCGGCGCGGCGGGAATGTCAGCCGCATCCGCTGCCCGCCGGGTGGACGCCGCCCTGGAGATCGTCGTGCTGGAATCCGGTGGGTACGCCAGCTACGGCATGTGCGGCATCCCGTACTACCTCAGCGGCGTGGTCGCCGAGGCCGACGCGCTGCTGTCCTACCCGCCGGCCTTCTTCCGCGAGCAGCGCCGCCTCGATCTGCGGCTGCACGCCCGGGCCACCAGGCTCGATCCGGAGCGGCACGTCATCCGCTACCGCGAGGGCGGGCGGGAGACCCGGCTCAGCTACCACCGGCTCGTCGTTGCCGCGGGCGGAACGCCGACACTGCCGCCAGTGCCGGGGCTGGACGACTCGCGGGTGTTCGGCGTGCGCACGCTGGAGGATGCCATCGGCCTGCGCAGCCTGCTCGACGCCGGACGTATCGGCCGGGCGCTCGTGGTCGGCGCCGGCTACATCGGCCTGGAGATGGCCGAGGCGCTGATCGCCCGTGGCGTGGCCGTGATCCAGGTCGAGCTGCTGCCGAGGGTGATGCCTAACCTCGACCCGCCGGTGGCGGCCCGGGTGGAGGAGGAGGTGCGCCGGCACGGCGTCGACCTGCGGCTGGGTGCCCGCCTGCACGCGGTGCGCCGTGCGGGCGAGGGCCTGGAGGCGCTGATCGGCGAGACCCTGGCGACGGTGGACGCGATCATTGTTGCGGCCGGTGTACGGGCCGCAGCCAGCGTGGCCGCCGACGCAGGTGCCGCCACCGGCCCGGACGGCGCGCTGCTGGTCGATGACCGGATGCGCACGTCCCTGCCGGACGTGTACGCGGCCGGCGACTGCATCGCCCCCTACCACCGGGTGCTGGGTCGACCAGCGTTCGTGCCGCTCGGTCCGGCGGCGAACAAGACCGGGCGGGTGGCCGGCACCGTGGCCGCCGGCGGCGACGCTCGGTTCCCGGGTGTGGTGGGCACCGCGGTGGTGAAGGTATTCGACCTCGCGGTCGCCCGGACCGGCCTGACCCTCGCCGAGGCCGAGGCGGAGGGCCTGCCGGCGGTGGCCACCGATGCTCTCGGCAAGTCCCGTGCCAAGTACTACCCGGGCACCGATCAGGTGACGGTGCGACTGGTCCACGAAACCGGTGGACGGCTGCTGGGCGCGCAGATGGTGGGCACCGAGGGCGTGGCCAAGCGGATCGACGTGGTGGCTGTCGCGTTGCAGGCCGGCTTCGACGTTCACGACCTCACCGCGCTGGACCTGTCCTACGCGCCGCCCTACGCGCCGGTCTACGAGCCGATCCTGCTCGCCGCCCAGGCTGCGGCGGCACGGTCGGCGGCCGGCGCCGCAGCGGTCCCGGCCTGAACCATGACAGCCGAGCCGATGACAGCCGAGCAGCGAACCGCAGCGTCCCCTCCAGCGCGGGTCGCGGTCGTCACCGGCGCCGCGTCGGGCATCGGCCTGGCCACCGCAGCACGGCTGGCGGCGGACGGGCTACGGGTCGCCGTTATCGACCTGAACGACGCGGTCGCCGCGACCAGCGGCGTCACGGTGCGCGCCGACGTGACCGATCCGGCCGACGTACAACGCGCGTTCACCGAAATCCTCGACGCCTTCGGCCGCATCGACGTGCTGGTGAACAACGCCGGCATCACCGGCTCGGCCGAGGCGACCATCTGCCACCTGACGCCGATCGAGGAGTGGGACCGGGTGCTGGCGGTCAACGTCCGCGGACCGTTTCTGTGTACCCGGGCGGTGCTGCCGGCGATGCTGCGCCAGGGTTCGGGACACATCATCACCATCGCCTCCGTCGCCGGCCTGGTCGCCTTCCCGGGGCGCTGCGCGTACACCACGTCCAAGGGCGCGGCGGTGCAGTTCACCAAGTCGCTGGCCGTCGACTACGCGGCCGCGGGCATCCGGGCCAACGCGGTGTGCCCCGGATTCGTGCAGACCCCGATGACGCAGTGGCGGCTCGACGTGCCGGAGCTGCGGGCACAGGTCGAGGCGAACATCCCGCTCGGGCGGGTCGCCCAGCCGGAGGAGATCGCGGACGCCGTGGCGGTGTTGGCCTCCGACCGGCTCGGCTATCTGACCGGCCATGCACTGGCGATCGATGGCGGCTGGACCGCGCTGTGACCGCAGAGAGAAGGGTGGAGTCATGACCGGAAGGCTGGACGGCAAGGTCGCGCTGGTCACCGGCGCCGGCTCCGGGATCGGGCGGGCCAGCGCGGAGCTGTTCGCCGCCGAGGGCGCGGCGGTGGCGGTGCTCGACCTGCGCGAGGACGCCGCGACGGAGACAGTGGCCAAGATCGCGGCGGCCGGTGGCCGGGCGGTCGCGATCGGCGCCGACGTGACCGTGGCTGGCGAGGTGGACGCCGCTGTCGTCCGCGCGGTGGCCGAGTTGGGCCGGCTCGACGTTCTCTACAACAACGCCGGGGTGAACAGCGCGGGATCGGTAGCCGAGGCCACCGAAGCGGACTGGGACCGCTGCTTCGCGGTCAACGTCAAGGGCACCTTCCTGTGCTCACGGGCGGCCGTCCCGCACCTGGCGGCGGCCGGCGGTGCCGCCATCGTCAACCAGGGCTCGGTGGCGGGCCTGGTCGGCATCCCGAACTTCGCGGCCTACTGCGCAGCCAAGGGAGCGGTGGTCGCGCTCACCCGTTCGATGGCGATCGACCTGGCCGCCCGGCGGATCCGCGTCAACGCGATCTGCCCGGGCACGGTGTTCACCCCACTGATGGAGCCGATGTTGCGGGCCCGCGGCGACGGTGATCTGGAGGCGGGGCTGGCCAAGACGGTCGCCAAGTACCCGATCGGCCGGCTCGGAACGCCGGAGGAGATCGCCCGGGTTGCGCTGTTCCTGGCCAGCGACGACGCGTCGTTCCTTACCGGTTCGGTGGTGACCGCCGACGGCGGCATGACCGTTCAGTAGCGGGAGGAGACCATGCCGTTCCATCTTTTCGCCGACAAGCTCGTTGACCTCGACCGGGCGGCGTCGGCCGTTGTCGACGGGGCGCTCGTCGCGCTCGGCGGTGGGTTGTCCGCCCGGCTGCCGATGGCCCTGGTCCGGGAGCTGATCCGGGCCGGCCGCCGCGACCTGCACGTCCTCGGCTCGGCGCACGGCATCGATGTCGACCTGCTGGTAGCCGCGGGGGCGGTCGCGATCTGCGAGGAGAGCTACGTCGGGTTCGAGCAGGACTTCGGGCTCGCGCCGGCGTACCGGCGCGCCGCCGAGACCGGCGCTGTCGAGGTCCGGGAGAGTTGCTGCGCCACCATCCTGGCCCAGTTGCGCGCCGCCGAGTTCGGCCTGCCGATGCTGCCGGTTCGCGGCGTGAAGGGCTCCGACATCCGCAGGCTGCACCCCGAGTACGCCGAGGTGACCTGCCCGTTCACCGGCGAAACCCTGGTCGTGGTGCCGCCGCTGCGGCCGGACGTGGCGCTGATCCACGCGCCGCTCGGCGACCGGCACGGCAACCTGCACCTGGACCAGCCGTACGTGCTGGACGAGCGGTTCGCCGCCGCCTCCCGGCAGGTCGTCGCCACGGTGGAGCGAATCGCCTCGACCGAGGACGTGGTGGCAGCCGGCGTCACGATCCCGGCCCACCTGGTGACCGCGGTCGCCGAAGTTCCCTACGGCGCGCACCCGACCTCGTGCTACCCCGGCTATGCGTACGACCGGCCGCACCTCGCCGAGTACGTGCGCGCGGCCACCGCCGGCGGCGGCGAGCTGGCCGGCTACATCGACCGGTACGTCACCGGCACGGCGACCGAGGAGGCCTACCGCAAGGTCGTCGGCGAGGAGCGGCTCGCCGCTCTCGGGCAGTGGTCCGCCTCGACGCAAGCCTGGAAGGACCTGTTCAGATGACCTTCTCGATCGACGAGTGGTTCGTGGTGGTGCTCGCCCGCACCATCCGCGACCGCGAGGTCGTCTTCCACGGTTTCGGCAGCCCGTGCGCCCAGGTGGCCATGCACGTCGCCCGGCACACTCACGCCCGGGACATGCTGCTGGTCGAGGGCGCCACCTACGCGGTCAATCCCGACCCGCCGTTCATCCCGCCGACCGGCAACGACCTTGCCCTGCAGCAGGGCGCGCCGTACCGGATGCGGTTCGAGGAGTTCTTCGACGCCGCGGCGCGGGGCGACGTGGACCGGATGTTCCTGTCCGGCGGGCAGATCGATGGCTACGGCAACACCAACGTCACGGCCATCGGCCCGCTCGACCGGCCCAAGGTCAAGCTCGGCGGCGGTGGCGGTGGGTGCAACCTCGCCGCCAGCATCGGCAGCCTCACGCTGTGGACGGCACGGCACCGGTCGGGACGCACGCTGGTCGAGCGGTGCGACTTCGTCACCGACATGGGCCATCGCACTGCGGTCGGCACCCGTGCCGAGCTTGGCTTCACCGGCGGTGGCCCCCAGTGGTTGGTCACCGAGCTCGGCGTCTTCGACTACGACGCCGACGGGTATGCGCGGTTGTGCCAGCTCTTCCCTGACGTCGGGCTGGACGAGGTACGCGCCGCCACGGGCTTCCCGCTGCGGGTAGCCAGCGACCTGCGGCCGATCAACCCACCGAGCCCGGCGGAGATCGCCGCGTTGCGGACGGTGGATCCACTCGGCGTCCGCCGCTCGGAGTTCTCCCCGCAGGAGCTGCGCCGCACCTTCACCCACGGGACCAGCGCGGCCTGCGCATGCTGAGGACCCCGCTGACCGCCGTGTTCGAACCGCGGAGAGTCGCGCTGGTCGGGGCATCCGACCAGCCCGGCAGCGTCGGCGCGTTGCTGTGGCGCAACCTGTCCAGCTTTCCCGGCGAGGTCGTGCCGGTGACCCGGTCGGCCGCGGTCATCGATGGCCGGCCCGCGTTCCCGACGTTGGGCGCCGTCGAGGGCGACGTCGACCTCGCCGTGGTGGCCGTGCCCGCCCCCGCCGTACCGGCCGTGATCAGGGACGCGGCGGCCACGGGGGTCGCCGCCGCGATCGTGATCAGCGGCGGTTTCGCCGAAGCCGGTCCGGACGGGGCCCGGCTGCAGCAGGAGGTGATGGACGCCGCGCGGGTCGGCGGGGTGCGGATCGTCGGGCCGAACTGCTTCGGGGTGCAGAACGGCGACCTCCCGCTGAACGCCTCCATCGCCGGTGGTACCCCCCTGCGCGGGGGAGGGATCAGCCTGGTCACCCAGTCCGGGGCCTACGGCATGGCCGCGCACTCCATCGGGCTCGACGAGCACATCCGGTTCGCCAAGGTGTACGCCGCCGGAAACAAGGTGGACATCGCCGACGCCGAACTCCTGCGCTACCTCGGTGCCGACCCCGCCAGCCGAACGCTGTGCTTCTTCCTGGAGTCCGTTCTGGACGGGCGAGCGTTCTTCGAAGAGGCCTGCCGGGTCACGCCGCACAAGCCCGTGATCGTGGCCAAGACCGGGCGATCCGCCGCCGGGCTGCGCGCTGCCGTGTCCCATACAGCCGCGCTGGCTGGCAGCGAGCGCATCTGGCGAGCTGCGTTCGAGCAGGCTGGAGTGGTCCAGGTCCGGTCAGGGCTGGAGATGCTCGACGCGGCCCGGGCCCTGGACAGCCAGCCGCCGGCGGGCCCGCGGGTCGCGATCATCACGAACTCCGGCGGCACCGGCGTCGAGCTGGCCGACCTGCTCGCCGACGAAGGGCTCGACGTGCCCGAGCTCTCGGCCGCTCTGCAGGAAGAGATCCGCGCGCTCCTGCCGCCGTTCGCCAGCCCCCGCAACCCGGTCGACATCACCCCGGTATGGCGCCGCTTCACCGAGCTGTATCCGATGCTGGTGGACCGGCTGGCCCGCTCGGGTGAGGTCGATGCGGTCGTCGCCATCCTGCTCCAGCGCTCCGCGACGGAGCCTGTCGCCCGCGCGGTCGGTGCGGCGGTGGACCGGCTACGGGCCGATCACGTACCAGTGCCGGTCTACGTGTGCTGGGTGGCGCCGCGAGTCGCCCGGCCGGGTGCGGATCTGCTCCAGGAAGGCGGCGTGCCGTGCTTCGAGTGGCCCGAACGCACCGCCCGCGCTCTCGGCCACGCCGTCCGGTACGGCGCCGCACGCGCCCGGGTCCGCCGGCCGCCTCATGCACCGGCAAGACCGGCGGGCCTGCTCCCGCTGCCGGCCGGATTGCTCGATACCGACGCGGCCACCGGGATACTCGCCCGCGCCGGCATCCGCACCGTGCCGGGGAGAACCTGCGCAAGCGTCGCCGAAGCCGAGGCCGCCGCCGACGATCTCGGTTACCCGTGCGTGGCCAAGATCGTCCACCCGACCGTCGTACACAAGAGCGACGCGCACGGCGTCCGTCTCGGTCTGCAGGACCGGCAGGAGGTCCGGGTCGCCGCCACCGACCTGCTTGCCCTCGTGCCTGGCGCGCGGGTGCTCGTGCAGCGGCAGACCACGGGTACCGAGGTCGTCATCGGCGGTATCCGCGACCCGCAGTTCGGCTCGGCGGTGCTGGTCGGTCTCGGCGGGGTCTTCGTCCAGGCGCTCGACGACGTCGCGCTCGGCCTCGCTCCGCTGCGCAGCGAGGACGCCGCTCGGCTGCTCGCCAGCCTGCGCGGCCATGCAGTGCTGGCCGGGGCCCGTGGCGCCGAACCTGTCGACCTCGACGCGCTCTCCGAGGCGATCCGCGCGGTCGGCGACCTGCTCGCGTCTGTGCCGGAGATAGCTGAGCTTGACCTGAACCCGGTGCTTGCCACCGCCGGCGGCTGTGTTGCCGTGGATTGGCGAATTCTGGTCCAGAATCCGCCCGCTCAGGACGAGGAGTCGGCGGAGGATTCGCCCGGCCAAGCCGGAGAAACGAGCCGTCGCTCGACGTAGCGTCGAGGAAGGTGGCCGTCACGAACGGAGGCTGCGGCTTCCTGACGGAAGGAGCAATCCATGCGAGTCGGATCCCAGGATGTGTTGCTGCCCACCACGATGGTGGGCAATTACCCCAACCCCCGCTGGTACGACGGGCGTGCGTTCGCCACGTACCCGAAGGGAGAGTTCGTCTACGACGCCATCAGCCGTGAGGCGTTCGAGGACGCGGTCGGCGCCATCGTCCACGACCAGGAGGCCGCCGGGCTCGACGTGATCAGCGACGGCAAGGTATACGGGGGTGACTCCCCCTACGGTCAGATCCTCTACCACTACGTCGAACGCATGACCGGCTTCAAGTTGACGGGTCCGCCGATCGGCCTGCCGATCTACTCCACGCTCTTCGCGCCCACCTGCGTCGGCGAGGTACGCCGCGAGCACCCGTTCCACCTGGCCACGCTCAGGGCGGTGCGTCGGGCGACGCGGAAGCCGGTGAAAGTCTCCTACACCGGCATCCAGGTGCTGGCCGCCGCGACCAACAACCAGTACTACAAGGAGACCAAGGAGCTGGCACTCGCGATCGCCAAGGCGTTCAACGAGGACTTCAAGGAGCTCGCCGACAACGGCTGCGACATCGTCCAGTTGGACGAATTCGTCTGGCCGTACGGCATGGGGGACTGGGAGGTCGAGGCACTCAACACGGCCGTCGAGGGCGCCGGCTGCCAGTTCTGGGTGCACACCTGCTGGGGCAACTACTCGGGAACGCCCGGCTACTTCCCGGACGAGGAGGAGCGGGAGTTCGGCGCCTGGGTGCTCGATCACCGGCCGACCTCGGCCCCGGCACCCCAGCGGGCGCAGGGGATCTTCCCCAAGGTGCTCGACGCCCACATCGACGCGCTCAACTACGAGGTCGGTCGCACCGGACCCGACGACCTCAAGCCGCTGCTCGAGCACAACTGGTCGAAAGACTTCGCCGCCGGGATCATCGACGTGAAGAGCACGATCACCGAGACGTCCGCGGAAGTCGTTGATCGCATCCACCAGGTGCTGGAGTTCGTGCCGGCCGAGCGGCTCGCCCTCACCACGGACTGCGGTCTGATCAACCTGCCGCGGATGATCGCGGCGAGCAAGCTACGCGCCCTCGCTGACGGCGCTGCCATCGTGCGCGAGGAGCTGCAGAAGAAGGAGTAGCCGCGATCCCGCCTGCCACGGCCGTGTGAGCCCGGACCGGTCGAGCAGGCGGGCCGCGCAGCATCACCTGACGCTGCGGCCGATGAGGAGGAGCCATGGCAGACCAGCCAAGGGTCCTGGAGGGGAATCGCAAGTTCGTCTGGTTCACGCCGACGAAGCGACACGCCAGCGAATACGAGATGTTCACCATCGGCCAGCAGTCCAGCCCCCAGCAGTGGCTGGTGGTCGACTGGCCGTTGCGCTTCGACGACGGGAGAGCCCCCTACACGGACCAGTCGACCGCGGTGCGCTCAAGCGACTGGGAGCGCTTCCGCGACCCCAGCCAGGTCTGGTACCGGCCCTACGTCGTGAGCAGGAACCACGAGGAGCACAGCCTTGACCGGTTCGTCCGCCACGCGTTGGACGACGGCCTTGCCAAGGGGATGAACCCGGAATGGGTTCGAGAGGTGCTCGGCAGGTACTACGCCGCCTGGCCCTTCGTCGAGTACGGGCTGTTCCTGTCGCTGTGCTACGCCGTGCGGGAAGCGCTTGGTGACTCGGTCATGTTCGCCCTCGTCTTCGAAGCAGCCGACAAGGTGCGGCACCTTCAGGACATCGTCCACCTCACCTTCGACCTGGCGGCCGTCCTGCCCGACTACGACGACGAGGGCGCACGCTCCGCGTGGATGGAAGACCCGACCCTCGTCCCAGCCCGGGAGAACGTGGAGCAGATCGTCTCCGCGGACGACTGGGCGGAGATAGTGGTCGCGGTGAACCTGGTCTTCGAGCCGCTTGTCGGGGACCTCGCGAAGACCGAGTTCTTCGCTCGCGCGGCTCCCTGGAACGGGGACCCCGTGACACCGATGATCCTTGCGGGGGTCCGAGAGGACAGCCGTCGCCAGCTGGCGACGACGGAAGAGCTCGTACGGATGCTGCTGTCGGATCCCGAGCACGGTGACCACAACCGCGACGTCATCTCCGGCTGGGTGGAGCGATGGACGCCGGTGAGCGTGGCGGCGGCGCGAGCCCTGGAGGGTCTGTTCTCCATCAAAGGGATCGAGGCGCCCCCGTTCGAGGCCAGCTTCGAGCTGGTCCAGGCGCGCCAGCGCAGGATCCGGGATGAGCTCCAGCTCCGGTGACACAACGGCGAAAGGAAGGCGAGCAGCGTGACCGACCAGGGGGAGGCGGGCATGGTCGTCGCCCACGCCGCCAGCGACACGGTGGGCATCTCGCTCATGCGGAGCACCGAGACCGAGGCGGCGGTCGAGCTCGTCCGTGACGAGCTGCCTGACGCGCGGATCAGCTTCAGGGACTGCTACTACAAGATCGAGCGAGCCGGACTGCTCGAGTTCGACATGGAAGAGCTGAGCGAGCGCGTCGGCCGCGAGGTGGACACGGACATCTTCCTGGTCAACATGAGCTCCTACTACGGCCGGATGGTCGTCTCCGACGGCAGGATCCAGATCTTCGCGGACATCCTGCCCGAGCGTTTCAGGGACCTCGACAGCCCGTAACAGCCAGGGTGTGCTCGGGGAACGAGAGGTAAGGCAGCGAGTGACGATGTCGAAGAGCCTGGTTGAGGTGCACGAGAAGGCGAAGTCCTACGACTGGGACTTCACCTCCGGTGATCAGCACCCGAAATACCCCACCCGCTACATCATCCCGAAGCACGGCAAAGATCCGTTCCGGATGCTGATCCGGGATTACATGCGGATGGAGGCAGAGAAGGACGACCGTACGTACGGGTTCCTCGACGGTGCGCTGCGGATGGGCATGGCCGACGAGATCCAGCCCCGGTTCATGGAGTGCCTGAAGCTGACCCTCCCCGACCTGACCAATGCCGAGTTCCAGGCGGTTGCCGGCACCGGGATGATCATCACCTGCATCCAGAACCAGGAGCTCCGCCAGGGCTACCAGGCCCAGATGATGGACGAGGTGCGCCACACTCAGCTCGAGATGGCCCTGCGGCGCTACTACGTCGAGCACTGGAGGGACCCGGCTGGCTGGGACGCCACGCAGAAGTCCCTCTACCAGCACCCAGGAGGACTCGTCTCGATCGCGCTGTTCCAGAACTTCAATACCGGGGACGTCATCGACAGCGTGGTGAACCTCAACGTCGTCGTCGAGACCGCCTACACGAACATCCTCCTCGTGGCCGTCCCGCAGATCGCCGTCGCCAACGGCGATCACGCCCTCGCCACCACCTTCCTGTCAATCCAGTCGGATGAGGCCAGGCACATGGCCAACGGCTACGGGTCCCTGATGGCGGTGCTCCAGGACGACCGCAACGTACCGGCGCTGAACGAGGCGCTTGAGCGGCATTTCTGGCACACCCACCGAGGGCTGGACGCGCTGGTGGGGTGGCAGTCCGAGTACGGCGCGACGGTGCGCCCGTGGGCCTACAAGGACCAGTGGCAGGAATGGGTGGTGGACGACTTCGTCAGCAGCTACCTGGACCGCATGACCGATCTCGGGATCCGGCCCCCTGAGCGGCTGGGCAAGGTCGCCCACGACGTCCCGTGGCTCCATCACACGCTCGGCATGGCGCTCGCGGCGTTCTGGCCGCTGAACTTCTGGCGGTCGGACGCGATGTACGAGCCGGACTTCGAGTGGTTCGAGAACCACTACCCGGGTTGGCACGATGCCTACGGTGCTTTCTGGCAGGCCCACCGCCAGATGGCTGACCCGTCGGTGGGACGGATCATGCTTCAGGAGCTGCCCGCACTGCCGCCGTTCTGCCAGGTGTGCCAGCTGCCGTGCGCGATGCCTCGGCTCGACCAGAACGAGATGCGCATCGTCGAGTACGGGGGTTCGAGGTTCGCGGTGTGCAGCGAGGGCTGCGAATGGATCTTCACCCGGTGGCCGGAGGCGCACGCCCACCGCAAGAGCTTCTGGGAGCGTTACCACGGCTGGGACCTCGCTGACGTGATCCTCGACCTGGGGTTCGTCCGGCCCGACGGGAGGACGCTGATCGGCCAGCCGACGATCGACCAGGAACGCCTGTGGACGATCGACGACATTCGGAGGCTGCGGTTTGAAGTCAAGGACCCGCTGCAAAGCGTGTAGCGACAGGTGATGAGCAAGATCCAGGTCCTCCCGTACGACCGCGCCTTCGAGTGCGCGGAGGAGGAGACGATCCTCGCCGCCGCGCTTCGCCAGGGGCTGTACGTCCGCTACGGCTGCAAGCACGGCGGCTGCGGCACGTGCAAGAGCCTGCTGGTCGACGGGGACGTCGAGGAGTCCGGCTCGACGTTCGCCCTGGGCCCCTCCGAGCGGGCAGAGGGCTGGATCCTGGCCTGCGCGAGCCAGCCCTCGGAGGACTGCGTGATCGACGTGAGCTCCATGGAGCTCACCGAGGAGGAGTTCCTCGCCGGCGATCAGATCGGCTCGCTGCTCACCGAGGTCGAGACCATCCAATCACTGACGCCGGACATCAGGTCCGTACGGCTGCGGCTGGTCGAACCGGACGCCATCACGTTCGTGGCCGGCCAGTTCGTGAATGTCGAGATCCCCGGCTCCGAGGACGTCCGCGCCTTCTCGCTCGCCAACCCGCCGAGCGAGGCAGACCGCATCGACCTCATCGTGAAGCTGCTTCCCGGAGGACGCTTCTCCCAGCTCCTCGCGGGGACCCTCCGCGTCGGGGACCGGCTGCGGGTCTACGGCCCGCTGGGCCAGCTCAAGATCCGCCTCACCTACCGCCGGATCCTCATGATCGCGGGCGGCTCCGGCCTGGCTCCACTCCTGTCGATGCTCGCTGACCTCGCCCACAAGGGAAACACCCGCCCGGTCACCCTGTTCTTCGGAGCTCGGCGACCGGAGGACCTCTACTGCGTGGAGCAGATCGCCCGCATCCGGGACGCAATGCCCGTCCTGGAGTTCATCCCCAGCCTGTCCGACGCCTGGCCGACGGACTGGAGCGGCGAGACCGGCCTGGTCACCGAGGTCGTGGCCCGCCGCCTGCCGAGCCTGGAGGGTTACGACGCGTACCTCGCCGGGCCACCGCCCATGATCGACGCTGCCATCCCCCTCCTACGCGCCCGGGGAGTGCGCGCCCGCAACATCCACTTTGACGCATTCCTACCGACAGGCGGCCCGTGACCCCCGCGGCGCGACGTCTCGTCCCGCTCAGCGGCAGCCTTGCCTACGGCAGTGAGCGCATCCTGAACGAAACGTGTACGTGCGGGAGGCGCGCCATGCCTAGCACAGGTGTGATGGCCAAACGGTGCGCGTGCCTCGACAGGGCCACCGGCCGCTGGCTAGTCCGCGCCAGCGAGGCCCTCGGCGTGCACATCGAAGACCTGACCCTCACCCCGGACGACGAACACGTCACCGTGCACGGCAAGGGCGGCCGGTCCCGCACCGTGCTGCTCGACGACCCGGCCCTGGTCGCGCTGCTGCGCCGCTACCTACGCCAGACCAGCTACACCCGCGGCCCGCTGTTCCGCGCCGCGAAGAACCACATCTGCGGCCCGCTGCGCTACGCCTCCGCCCAAGAGCTGTGGGCCAAGTACAACGCGACCGCCGGCGAAGACATCGAGCTCCACCAGCTGCGCCACACCCACGCCACCGAACTCGTCCGCGACGGCGTCAGCCTCCAGACCATCCGCAAACGACTCGGCCACCGCAAGATCCAAACCACCCTGCTCTACGCCGATCACTCCGACCAGGCCGCCGACGACGAACTCCGAGCCCGACGGCGCCGCGCCGACCGACGCGGTAGCTAGGACGGCCTGCGCCTGCGCCGCGCTCCCACAGGGTCAGGGGCTTTTGGGTCGAGCCGCAGCAGGGTGCAGAAGGCTTGGGCGAGGCAGACGAGGGTGACGTGGCGGTGCCAGCCGGTGGTACGCCTCGGGTTGCGGAACGTCGTTCTGAATCGATCCGTTTCTGCGCATCTGCGGAGTGTCGAGGGCGTACCTCGCACCAGCCATCAGACCGCGCCGATCGACGCGGCCGGTCGAACTGCCGACTCCGCGATGCAACGTGCTGCAACCCTCCCGTAACCGGCCGTCCAGGCGCATGGTGGAACTACTCAGCGACGAGGGAGGCCGACGTGGGTGACACCGTGGTCGGGATCGTCGCGAACCCGCTCTCCGGACGGGACATCCGGCGGCTGGTCGCGACGGCGTCCGTGTTCCCGACCGCCGAGAAGGCGAACATGGTGCAGCGGATGCTTACCGCGTTCGGCGTGGTGGGCGTGGACCGGGTGCTGGTCGGCACCGACCTCGGCGGTATCTCGGCCGCCGTGCTGCGCGCGATCGGCACCCGGCCCCCGCGCGACCCGCCGTGGCCGGAGGTCGAGTTCCTCGACCAGGATCCGATCACGCAGACCGCCGCCGACACCGTCAACGCGGTGCGCCGGATGGCCGAGGCCGGTGCGCGGGTGGTGGTCTGCCTCGGCGGCGACGGGACCGTCCGTGCGGCCGCCGCGGCCTGCGGCGACACCCCGCTGCTGCCACTCTCCACCGGTACCAACAACGCGTTCCCGCAGCTCCGCGAGGCGACCGTCGCCGGGCTGGCCGCCGGGCTGGTCGCGGTGGGCGCGGTGGACATCGCGGCGGTGACCCGGCGGGCACCGGTGCTGCGGGTGGACGGCGCCGGCCGGAGCGAGCTGGCGCTGGTCGACGTCTGCACGTCGGTCAACCGGTACGTCGGCGCCCGTGCGCTCTGGGATCCGGCCGCGCTGACCGAGCTGTACTGCACGTTCGCCGAGCCGGACGGGATCGGCCTGTCCAGCGTCCCCGGCGTGCTCTGCCCAAGCCCGCGAGATGAGCCCAGCGGCGTCGCCCTGATGCTCTGCCCGCCCGCCGAAGCGACGTGGGTGGTCGCGGCGCCGATCGCGCCCGGGCTGGTGGTCCCGGTCGGGGTGCGCAGTTGGCGCCGGCTCGAGCCCGGCGAGGTGGTCGAGGTGGCCACCCCGCGCGGCGTGGTCGCGGTCGACGGGGAACGCGAGATCGAGTTCAGCGGCGCACCGGCGCCGAGGGTGACGCTGCGGCCGGACGGTCCGCGCTGCGTCGATGTCCGGGCGGTGCTGGCCGGCCCCGCCCGCAACCGTTTGATCCAGGAGGTCGAAAGATGACCGACACACTCTCCACATCGGTCGCCTACGAGTTGAAGCCGGAGGCGCTCCACGACGCCTACCGCATGATGCGCACCATCCGCGCGTTCGAGGAGCGGGTGCACGAGGAGTTCGCAACCGGCGATATCCCCGGCTTCGTGCACCTCTACGCCGGCGAGGAAGCCTCCGCCGTCGGCGTCTGCTCCCACCTCGACAACCGGGACACGATCGCCAGCACGCACCGCGGCCACGGCCACTGCATCGCCAAGGGCGTGGACGTGAAGGCGATGATGGCCGAGATCTACGGCAAGAGCACCGGCTCCTGCCATGGCAAGGGCGGCTCGATGCACATCGCCGACCTGAGCAAGGGCATGCTCGGTGCGAACGGCATCGTCGGCGGCGGCCCGCCGCTGATCTGCGGCACCGCGCTCGCCGCCAAGCAGAAGGGCACCGGCGGGGTCGGCGTCGCGTTCTTCGGCGACGGCGCCAGCAACCAGGGCACCACTCTGGAGTCGCTCAATCTGGCGGCGGTGTGGAACCTGCCGGCCGTCTTCGTGGCCGAGAACAACGGGTACGCCGAGGCCACCTCCAGCACCTGGTCGGTCGCGTCGGACAACATCGCCGACCGCGCCGCCGGGTTCGGCATGCCGGGCGTCATCGTGGACGGGTTCGACTTCTTCGCCGCCTACGAGGCGGCCGGTGAGGCGATCACCCGGGCCCGCGAGGGCGGTGGCCCGACGCTGATCGAGATGAAGTTCACCCGCTACTTCGGACACTTCGAGGGCGACCAGCAGACGTACCGGGCCGACGAGGTCGCGCGTGCCCGGGAGACCCTCGACTGCCTGCTCCGCTTCCGTGGCCGGGTGACCGAGACCGGCCAGCTCAGCCTGGAGGAGCTCGACCGGATCGACGCCGAGGTGGCCGAGCTGATCGACGAGGCCGTCGACGAGGCCAAGCGGGCACCGAAGCCCCGCGCCGCCGACCTGACCACCGACGTCTACGTCGCCTACTGAGGAGCGCAGTCATGGCACGCACGATCAGCTACCGCGAGGCGATCAACGAGGCGCTGGCCCAGGAGATGGAGCGCGACGAGCGCGTCATCGTGATGGGCGAGGACAACGCGGGCGGCGCCGGCTCGCCGGGCGACGAGGATGCCTGGGGCGGCGTCCTCGGCGTCACCAAGGGGCTCTACCACCGCTTCCCGGGGCGGGTCCTGGACACACCGATCTCCGAGTCGGCGTTCATCGGGGCGGCGATCGGCGCCGCGACGGCGGGGATGCGTCCGGTGGCCGAGCTGATGTTCATCGACTTCATGGGCGTGTGCTTCGACCAGATCTTCAACCAGGCCGCCAAGTTCCGGTACATGTTCGGCGGCAAGGCGTTGACGCCGGTGGTGATCCGGACCATGTACGGCGCCGGCCTGCGGGCGGCCGCCCAGCACTCTCAGGCGCTCTACCCCGTCTTCACCCACATCCCGGGGCTGAAGGTGGCCGTCCCGTCGTCCCCGTACGAGGCGAAGGGGCTGCTCACCCAGGCGATCCGGGACGACGACCCGGTGATCTTCTGCGAGCACAAGGCGCTGTACGACACCACCGGCGAGGTGCCGGAGGAGCAGTACGTGATCCCGTTCGGCGAGGCGAACGTGGTCCGCGACGGCGGCGACGTGACCGTGGTCGCGATCGGACGGATGGTCTCGGTCGCGCTGGCGGCCGCCGACGAGCTGGCCGGCGCCGGCATCCAGTGTGAGGTGATCGATCCGCGCACCACCAGCCCGCTCGACACCGACACGATCCTGGAGAGCGTCGAGTCGACCGGCCGGCTGGTCGTCGTCGACGAGTCCACTCCGCGGTGCAACCTGGCCACCGACATCTCCGCGACCGTCGCGCAGCAGGCGTTCGGGGCGCTCCGGGCGCCGATCGAGATGGTGACGGCCCCGCACACCCCGGTGCCGTTCGCCGGCAACCTCGAAGACCTCTACATCCCGGACGCGCAGCGCGTGGTGAACGCCGTCAAGTCCGTGACCAGCTGGGAGCGGTGAGCATGGCGGACGAGCGGATCAAGCACGTCACGATGCCGAAGTGGGGCCTGTCGATGAAGACGGGCCGGATCACCGAGTGGCTGGCCGAGGAGGGCGAGACCGTGAGCCAGGGCGCCGACCTGGCCGACATCGACACCGACAAGATCGTCGGCACGCTGGAGTCGCCCGAGGAGGGGGTGCTGCGCCGCATCGTGGCCGACGTCGGCGCGGAGATCCCGGTTGGCGCGACGATTGCGCTGTTCGCCCCGCCGGACGTGCCGGACGCCGAGATCGATGCCGAGGTGGCGGCGGCCAGGGAGAAGCTGGCCTCCGGTGAGTTGGAGGAGGTGGCCGGGCCGACGGTGGCGACCGTCGAGGTGGACGGTCGGCCGCTGGCATACGCCACCCTCGGCGACGGCGAGGAGGTGGTCGTGCTGGTGCACGGCTACGGCGGCGACAAGAACTCCTGGCTGTTCGTCCAGGAGAAGCTCGCCGAGGGGCGGACCGTGCACGCGCTCGACCTGCCCGGGCACGGCGAGTCCGCCAAGGACGTCGGCGACGGCGGGCTGGACGAGCTGGCCAGGGCGGTGATCGGCTTCCTCGACGCGGTCGGCGTCCCGCGCGCGCACCTGGTCGGGCACTCGCTCGGCGGGGCGGTGGTGACGGCCGTGGCGGCCGCGGCGCCGGACCGGGTCCGGTCGCTCACGCTGGTCGCGCCGGCCGGCTTCGGCACCGAGGTCGACGGCGAGTACCTGCGGGTCTTCGCCTCGGCCGCGTCCCGGCGGGAACTGAAGCCGCAGCTCGGCAAGCTGTTCGCGGACGAGAACCTGGCCACCCGCCAGCTCGCCGACGACCTGCTCCGGTACAAGCGGCTGGACGGCGTCGACGCCGCGCTCGACAAGCTGGTCAAGACGCTGCTCGACGGCGAGACCCAGGCGATCGACGCCGCGTCGCTGCTCGGCTCGACGTCGGTGCCGACGGTGGTCGTCTGGGGGCGCGAGGACCGGGTGCTGCCGGTCGCCAACGCGGCCGCGGTCGGCGAGCGGGCCGAGGTCCGGTACGTCGACGGCGCGGGTCACATGGTCCACATGGAGAACCCCGGCGCGGTCCGGGACGCGGTGGAGGAGGCGGTTCGGCGAGGTTGAGCGTCGGCGGGGGTTCCCGGCGCGTGCGGATCGGCAGAGACTGGCCTCTACGGGGAGGACGGAGGTCCGGCTTGCGGACCGCAGCGCTCGAGACCGCGGTACCGGCGGGCGCCGATCCCCGCCGGTACGCGCGGTTGCTCGCGCGGGTGTGGGAGGCGACGCTCGCCGGAGCGCCCCGGCCGACGGATCCGCGTCCGGTGATCGACGAGTCGTGGCGCCGGCTGCGCCTCCGCGGTGTCGACCCGGACTGCGGCGCCGACCCGCACCCGGTGGGCGTGGGCGAGCTGGAGCGGCGTCGCCGGGAGTCCGGCTTCGCCGCGGTGCTGCCCACCCTGCGCGCCGGGCTGGTCAGCGTCGCGGATCAGGCCGCGCACATCATGGTCGTGGTCGACGCCGACGGCACGCTGCTCTGGCGCGAGGGGAGCACGGCGGTGCGGCGGCGGGCCGACGGGCTCGGCTTCGTCGAGGGCGCCTGCTGGGGCGAGGAGCGGGTCGGCACCAACGCGATCGGGACGGCGCTGGTGATCGGCCGGCCGCTGCAGGTGTACTCGGCGGAGCACTATGTCCGGTCGCACCACGCCTGGACCTGCGCCGCCGCGCCGGTACACGATCCGCGGGACGGCCGGCTGCTCGGCGTCGTCGACCTGAGCGGGCCGGCCGCGACCGTGCATCCGAGCACGCTGGCGCTGATCGACGCGGTCACCAAGCTCGCCGAGGCGCAGCTGCGCACCGCCCACAGCGCCGACCTGGACCTGCTGCGCGCTGTCGCCACACCCGTGCTGGCCCGGATCTCCGGCCGCGCGCTGACGGTCGACCCGCACGGCTGGGTCGCGGCCACCACCGGCGTTGCCCCGGTGGACCGGATCCTGCTCCCTGAACGGGTCGGGGCCGGGCCGACCTGGCTGCCGGCGTTCGGCTCGTGCGTGCTCGAACCGCTGCCCGGCGGTTGGCTGATCCGGCTCACCGATGACGAGACCGCCCCGCCGACCCGGACGGTGGTCGACCTGCGGCAATCCCGGCACCCGACGCTCACCGTGAGCAGCGCGAGCGGTACCTGGCAGCAGAACCTCAGCCCGCGCCACGCCGAGATCCTGTTCGTGCTCGCCGCGCATCCGAGCGGGCGGACCGCCTCACAGCTCTCCGAGGACCTGTTCGGTGACCCGGGCCGGACCGTGACCGTGCGCGCGGAGCTGTCCCGGCTGCGGCGGCACCTCGGCGGAGTGCTCGACCAC